>Ga0179594_10000001_pt1 | contig 159536 bp, 107 predicted proteins | sample CZOMad1_1_08_16f_FD_148625 | JGI IMG/M metagenome (GOLD analysis project Ga0179594, IMG submission 148625) | Vadose zone soil fungal communities from Angelo Coast Range Reserve, California, USA - CZOMad1_1_08_16fungal (Illumina Assembly) | ecosystem: Environmental > Terrestrial > Soil >...
ACTCCTAAGTAGTACAAGAGGTGTGCCATGAGCTTTCGCGCAAAGATCGAGAGAATCGACGCTGACTATTTCATCCCCCGCCCTGCTGACGAACCGGACCTCGACGCTTTCCATGCCGCCACTCGATTCCTTCAGGATCTTTCGCGGGGCAGCACTCTTATCTTAAGCAGTTCAATTGCCGGCTATCTATTCTTCCGCTCCGGCCAAATCCTCAATCTCAATCTCAAATGGATGACGTTCATCCTGTTGGGTGCGGTCTTCGTAGCTCTGGTAGGCGCGTTTGAAACGGTCTCCCTCGCTTATCCCTACTACAGCATCAACCAAAGACTAACGCACGGCTCGGCACGCTGGGCCACCGTCGGGGATTTGAAGGCGAAGGGATTGGCCCATCCCTCTCGCGAGCCCTTGCCGTATGGAGCTGTGCGCATCGGCAGACTCGGCTCTGCTCTCAGTCCAAGACAATACGATCTCGTTCTTCCACTCAAACAGCTTTTGACTCACACCGGAATCTTCGGCCCGTCAGACTCTGGCAAATCCGCCACCTTCTATATGAACATCATCCGAGACTGGTCCCAGTGGGGTTCCGTTCTGGTGATGGACGTTAAGGGAGAACTTTACGCGCACACGGCGCGCTACTACGATCACGTCTATCGCTTCGACCTCGAAAACCCCGACCTTTCCGACGTTTGGAATCCCCTGCCCAAGTGTCTGAAAAATGGTCAGCTCGCGCACTCCATCGCGTCTATCGTGGTTGGCTACGAACCCGAAAACATGAAGGTCAATGACAGCACACACTATTGGATATCCGGCGAGACGGCGCTGATGAAGGCATTGTGCCTCCACCTTCCGACAATCGCTGTTAACCCGACGCTACCGATGATCAAGGAGTATCTCTCACTCAACGATCTGAAAAAGCTCGGTGAGGACATGGAGAGTTCCGATGAACATGAAGCCAAACTTGAGTGGGGTAATTTCACCAAGGTTGATGCCGAGAAAACCCAGGGAGGCGTCATTACCGGCCTCAACAATAAGTTGGCCCCGTTACGCTCGCCGAACGCTATGCGGATCTTGAAAACCGCCACCGCTGCGGAGTTAGATCGCGGTGCGCGGGAGATCAATCTTGCCGATCTCCGTACACCAAGAACGGCCATCTATATCGTGGTCTCCGAAAGCCAAGCCAGCGAGTATCGCATCCTCCTGGAAATGTTCTTTGGGCTGGCGGCAATCGAGATGCAGGCTTCGACCCGGAAAAATGCCACGCCGGTCTTGATGGCTTTGGATGAAGCTGGAAATATCTCGCCACCAAAGCTTCAGGACAAGTTGAAGATTGGAAGATTTCGCAACACTCCCTACCTGCTCGGGTTTCAGGACGTTTCCCAAATCAAGAGCAAGTTTCAGGAGAACGGCGGTAAGGCAGTGCTGGCAGGCATGAAGACCCAAATCTTCCTTCCCGGTATCGACCCAGAGACAGGCGCCTACGCCTCATCTATGCTCGGCTCGGCCACGGTCCTTTCGCGGACAGAGGTTGACGCACCCGGAACCAGTAACGACGCGGAGCGGGTTTCCGAAAGCCGGCGCGATCTGCGGCAGGCTCCTGAGTTAAGGCGGATGGTGAAGTACAAACAAGGGATCGCCATCATCGATACCGCCGACCCGATTCTGTTTCGCTTTCCGGTCAGAGCTGATACGGGAGAAGTAGCTGTTGCTCCACGACGTGCCTTGTTGGAACCACCAACATTGGCGGAGGCAGTCGGCGAGATGGACCAGAAAAAGGAAGCAGCAAAACGGAACGTTGCAACTCCCCCAGTCACTAACACCAGATTGGGCGAAACCAACCAACCAGTCACCGCCGCGAATAGCCAAGAGGCACAGCCTCCGGCTTCCTCAGCCGAAGAGTCAGAGCTAGACAAGCACTCAGACAAAAGCCAACTCCGCTTGGGTCAATTCGACCAGATTCTTGACCAGAACGTACTGCCATTCGAGTCACCAGACGAGGAGGACGACGAGTCATGCGCGGCGTAGAAGGAAAAGCGGGTAAGCGGCGCTTTGGCTTTGCTTACATCCTGCTGGTAACTGCTATCGTTACCTATCTGTGCGTTTCGGCGTATGCCGCTGTCGCGTCTGACTGGAGCGCCAAGGCTGATGTTCCTCAGATTGATCCCATTCTCAAAATCGTCAAAGGCCTGCGACAATACCAACAAGTCAAAGCCACCTTTCCCCAGACTCTCGCTCAGGTCGAAACCCAGGGTTGGAAGCACACAACCCCTCCCGACTATGCCGTTGACGGTCGCGCGCTAGTTCTCAAGAATTACTATTACTTCTACACTTGGATCAGTCCCACCCGCTGCACGCTTTGGGCCGTTCCTCTCGGATCTCATGCAACCGAAGCCAGCTCGTACTTCCTGATCTTGACGCCAACTGATCGAGAAAAGTTCAAAGGGCCGGCGCTGGACCTTAAGGAAGCCAGCACCATTAGTGGCGCTCCGACCTATACCCAACTCGCGATGCTGGGAATGATTAAGCAGGATCCTCTGCCGCAGAAGAAAAGATAACTCCTATGCGGGTTGTCGTTCACATCATCTCTACCGGTTCAGGCGGCGGCGGCGGCAGTCGCGCCACCCGCTACATTTCCGAACGCGACAAGAACCTTGATCGAGAAGGCCCAGGCTCACGTCGTCTGTTTAGCGAGGACCGTGAAGGACTCACCTACCGCAAGGCTGACCGCATCCTCGACCCCGTTATCGGTCAACCCGACAAAGACGACTTGATCCATTTATCGGTGAGCTTTGAGGAGGAAGACTTCGACAAGCTGGGCAGTGACGAAAAGGAAAAACAGACGCGCCTGCGCCAAGTCATCCGCGACGGCATGAAAGGCATGGCTGAAGAGTTGAATGCCGAAGGGTTGACTTGGGTCGCGGGCATCCATCGCAACACCGATCATCCTCACGCGCATATTGTGCTGCGCAATGAGTTCATCGAGCGAGGCGCTTTCAGAGAAAAGCAAATCGGCACTCTGCGTAAGAGCCTGCTGCCACATCGAGAGACTGAGGAGGGTAAGGAAGTCATCGTCCCCGGTCGTATCGGCGAGAGATTCCTGGCCGCGCTGGACAAACAGCAGGCGCTCCATCTCGGCCATGATGCGGAAACTATCAGAGCGCGAGAAGCATGGGAACAGCTCGTCGATAGATTTCAGAGTAGTAGAGCCGGACCAAGCGAGCGTTCCGCCTCAGCTGCCAGTGATGAGACAGGAGGGAGGACGCCGTCAGGACAGTCCGCAACGCAGCGAGACCAGAGACCATTCGATGAGCGCTTGATTGCGGCGAGTTGGAACAAAGAGGCGCCAGCAGTTGAGCGGGAACACACGGCCTATCGCATAGCGCTTGGCAAGCACCTGGAGTTCAGTACACAACTTTCCTTTACTGAAATATGGCACGACCGCGCAGTTCAGCATGGCGACACTTACCGTTTCAAAGTGGTGGACCAGACGACGGGCGAGGAACGAAAGATCTCTGAGCTGGATGTACATCGCCGCGCGGCAGCACGAGCGCAACGCATCAACCCTTCCGATCGTTCCGGTCGGGAACAAGTATTCGAAGCTGACCTCTCGCGTCATCGAGAGACTCTCGACCAGTTGACGGAAGCACAGGAGGCGAAAATTGCCGCGCTCGGAAAGGACGTTAGCTCTCTGCGCGGGAACCTGGCGCAAATAGAGAAGCACATAACCAGACGATACGAAACGCCTGCTGAAAAGCAATTGACTCCGATATTATCTCGTCAAACGCTGTCAGAGCTTCAGAACCAAGCCGTCAGGTTGAACCTTCCCGAGAAGGTGTCAGAGCTGGAAAAACTGCGAGTTGAACTCGCGCGCGAATACAAAGGGCCAGCTCGCACTGAGGACGAGTCCGCAACATTGGCTGCACAGGTCAACATCGCTCGCGCCGACTTCATGGCGAGGGATGCACGACTAGAGAACTTTGAAGCATCGGTTCACTTAACGCCCTACGAAGTGCACGGTGAGCGATGGTCGCTCGCTGCACTCGACAAGCAGATCTCCCGCCGGCGAGAAGATACAAAATTCGTCCCGCAACGAGCCGCACGACTGGACCTGCGCGCGCTTGCGCGGCTCAACTATTCTTCGTCAGGGAGACAGCAAGCAACAGCCGAAGTAGAGCACCTAACATTCGTTCGAGGCGAAGTCGTTCGCCAGATTAGACAACGACGTGAGCCGCTTGTCGCCGACCGCGATCTCTCGCGCGAGATGGTGGAGGTTCTTGAAAATGCGAATTTTCGAGAACAGCGCACTTGGGAGCGTGCAGGAAGGGATATGCCTGAACCTAAATACGAGCCCTATCAAGTAAGAACCCTGGAATCGAGCGCTGAAACCCTGCGCGATTCAAAGCTCTTGCAGGAGGTGCAGGAATGGGAGAAGAGCGCGTCGAAGAGCAAGCCAGAGATTAGCTGGGAAGGCAGAGCCGTCGCGCGAGAAATCACTTCCGGCATCGCGGTCGAGCAAGCCAAGGAAAGGTTGGAGCACTTTCTCGAAAGTAAGAAGGTCGCGTCGCTGAATTTAGGGCATCACAAGACAGGCACGCTTCGCGAAGTAGAAGTCCGAACACTAACCGAATACCTCGCCCGCGCAATTGAATCAAGCGAGCAGCGAGATCATCGCCATACAGTAAAGCTGGCAGCGCGAGAGCATCACGGCCGGCTGGTCGACGACTTTGAAAAAGCCTCGGACTATCATGAAGCCGCGAAAGAATTGGCATCCGAAGGGAAAGACGGCGAGCCAAAGTTTACGGACAAGGAAAAGATCAACCTTGAGATCTATGCTGAGCGCCAGAATGATGCAGCGGAACGTGAGAGATATCTGGAGCTCGCCCGAAGCGAGAGTCGGAGTCAGCAGCTTGATATTTCCGCGTCCCGCGGACGCTAATGAGGCCAATAAGATGAGAATCAGGAAACGATTGGCCGTTCCGAGAGTTCTAAACTATTCTACCTGGTACCGCAAGAAGCAGGCTCGGTTCCGTCGATGAAAAACTCCTTCATGTTTCCAGGCCCGTCAAAGGCACAACCCGTAGTCGGGTCAATTCGAGACTCGCTAACGTGATAGGGCTTCTCAAAGCTGCCGGTGAGTAGGTCCGGTCGGAATTTTCGAACGGCCTTGATGAATCCCGACCAAATCAAAGCTGCGGTGTCCCTAGCATACATCTCTTTAGCGTTCCTAATCTCAGAGTGGCACTGATACCCTAACCAGACAGCTACCACAAGCTTGGGACTTACTGAAACCATCCATACGGAACTTGGTCCAGACCCTGTCTTGCCACCCATTTCAATCTGTTCTATCGAAAGACCGGTTTTGGCGAACGCTTGGCGAGCCGTTCCATGAAGGCCGTCAGGACCATAACCCAAGACTGATCGCATCATCTGTGTTGCAATGTATGCAGCTCCAGAATCAATCACTTGTTTTGCTAATTTGCGCTTATTCTCAACTTCCTTTCCGTTCAGGTAAACGCTGCCTATTGGATTCAATTCGGCCAGGGACCCATTGTTCCCGAAGATTGTGTAAGCTCTTGCCAAACGTAGCGGAGAGACTTCGGTGCCGGCACCAAAACCAAGAGCCAGTTGACCAGTCGGTCTATTAATAGTGTTTCCGGTGACCGTTTGGTAAAAGGTCCTACCGTTGTCGAAACCAACAAGGGCCAAAGTACGGACCGCAAAATCATCAGCAGACACGGCCAACTTTGCGCGAGGGCGACCAATCCCACCCATTCCACTACTGGGTCGCCATCCCTCAATGGTGGCGTTGGTTGAATCTAGCACTGAGGCTGCCGTATATCGCTGGCCGTTCGGCAGTCTGCCTTCCGCGAGAGCTTTGACCACCCAGAAGGGCTTGATAGTGGAAGCCGGTGCATCTACTGCATTCAGAGCAAGCTTTGCATACTTCACGCCATCGCGGCCGCCTCCGCCACCTACCATGGCGATGATTTCGCCAGTTTGGGGGTTAAGCGCAACGATCGCTCCGAGCATACGATCATCATGGCCCTCGCAGCTCGCTGCCTCGCGTACAGGAAAGCGCCGTTCGATTGATGGGATACCGTCGTTAAGGACACTCTGACCTTCGCGCATGAGATCTGGATCGACTGACGTGTAAATGTGCAATCCAGAGTATGCAGTGACAGGGAGATTCTCTAACCGGACCAGCGGCTCTTGACCAGTCGCATAGTCAATGAACGCCCGGCAAAGGATATCGGAAGGTTGCTCTAAATAAGGCCTGCTCGCAAAGCGCACTGCCTCGCTTCGAGTAGATTCGATGAGACTGCTAGGATACTTGTCTGGCCAACTAGCATTCAGCCGGAGAAGTACCCGATCCCGCCATTCGGTTAATTGACTATAGTCTCCTTTTTTGGCTTGACTAAGAAAGAAACTTGGTTTGGGGAGCATGGCTACCAATGTGCAAGTTTCGCTCAACGTCAGTTCTCTTACGCTCGTTTTGCCAAAATACTCTTGAGCTGCAGCCAGGAAACCGTAAACATTAGGCGAGCCTTTACCCCCTCCCAAAAAAACGTCGTTCGCGTAAAGCGTCAAGATCTCCTCTTTGGACATTCTCTGCTCAAGTGCCGACGCCAAGAAAATTTCGTCAATCTTTCTGGTGATGGTGTGCGTTGTGTCGAGGGAGACGGCATTCTTAACTACCTGCGTCGTGATCGAACTACCACCACCGCGACGCCAGGGCAAGAGATTCACCAAGATGCGATCAAAGCGTGTACCGTTATGCCGCAAGAACTGCGAGTCCTCGCTGGCAAGTACAGCGTAGAACAGATCCGCATCTTTGAAATCGCTGAATTGCCCTGTGTAACGTCGCACAAACATTTTCGAAGACTCTTCACCGTTCATTGACATGATAAACGCACCCAAAGGCTCGGATTCGATTGACGTCTCACCCACTTCACCGCCGGTTGGATAGATCGCAGTAGGCTCTACGCTGATATTGGCTATTTTGTTATGTTTGAATTTGATGATTGTTGGTTGGAATTCATGCAAGCGTGGTGAGATTCTTAGAGTGTCCTTGCCTACCAAAGCATAAGTACCTGGCTCATCTGCTTTTTCGTTCAATGTGAAGTTAGTAGTCTCCAAATAATTGACGACATCCTCTCGGGTTAGCTCTTGACCGACAAATAATCTCTTTTTACTCGCATAGAATGTCGCGCCACTAGTATTGCGCGATTCAAGATCAATCTGGTCAAGAAATGCCTCCGCGTCCAAATGCCTCTTCCGAACGTAGACCGCTGCGACTGCAAGAACAAGACCGGTTGCGATTAACGCCTTCAGGATACGTGGACTTGGCTTTTTGTGAAGTCTATCCATGGGCTTCATGTGTGCTTCGCGCTCCTTGAACAACCGGTCTGACACTCTCGTTCATGGGTGGAAATCCCCATGCTACCGAATGGACACTTGCCAAAGACATTTCAACCTCTCGAAGGGAAGGTATGTTCTGGTGCCCAGTCTCGCCCTCGCTAGCGACTGTCCTTTCACCTCTCTTTCGGAGTCGGTAATTGCTGAATGCGAAAGTCGTTTTACTGAACGACATTTGACCCACAGAACAAAGCATCAAGTGAAGTTGATCAATTATTCTGGCACGACTCTTATTGCTCCAGAACAGAAGACCCGCCGCGCCATTTACCAAGAGAGCAACCAGTGGCAGCGTGTTGTAAAATGGCAATCTTCCAATTTCATCGAGCGTCACGACCACACCGACAGCGCATAGCACGAAGGTGGAAGCCAAAAGCGCCACTGAAAGCCATTCAACAGCTCTGCTAGTGAACTTCGTGTTCATAGGGTCGAACGCCTAGTTCTCCGCCGTGCTAACGGTGGGTTCAAAGGGCAGTAGATATATTTTGTTGTCACTGTCGCTGATCTGCGAGAATAAGGGCTTTCTTGGATCCAGCACCTCACCGTGCGAGTTTGTCGCTCTGCACTGGTGCAAAGGGACCCGGGGCTGCGTGCCAGCAGGTCGGTGCTGCTCAAGTCCGGCGAGCGCGTAAATCAAGTCCCTGGTCTGCACGTTCCCTCGCGCGTTGCGGAATACAATAGTGAATGGTTCTTCGTCTTTAATGACCACAGTCACAGAGGACGGACTATCTAGACTGAAGAAGCCTGTCTCAGGTGAACTATCGGTTTCTCCAGCTTCGATATCGGCAGAGTTCGGTTTCACTTGCGCAATGATGTTGCCGCACACATGGGTCACTATTGATTCGGCCAGAGTCAGTTTTTCCTTGCTTAGACCTGAATGGCTGTCGCTTCGAATAGACTTCGTTACTTCATCCAGAGTGTCGAGCTGAAGTTGAAGGATTTTTTCCGCAACTCTCGTTTTGCTCTCAGTCTCGTTCCTGAAACGCTGAAGCTGGGTTCGGTGACGCTCATCCTCTTCGCTCTTCCTAAGTTCCAAGTTTTTTTCTGCCAAGTGATCGTGCAGTTTTCCTTTGCCACTCAATTTGCTAATCAAGGGGGTAATCTCAAATAGAATCATCGCCAGGGAAATTACAACGTAAAGCAACAAGAGCGTCGGATCTCGCCTTATGATTTCGAACAACGCTCGGTGATACGCCAAGAAGCCTCTTTCGCTCGCTTTCGCTTCGTCGGCGAGCTGGGCCACTCCCCGCAATTGACCATCGCTGGCATCCAAGCGATGATCAATCTCCAGCAGTTCGGCTTGGAGCTTCTGCTTATCAGAGAGGGCGGTCTCGTAATCTTTCTTTTTCTGCTCGTAGAGTTGGCCTTTTCCGCGAATCCGCGAACCTGCCGTGCCTTCGGCTTCGTTAATGTAGTCGGTCCGGAGCTTGCCTACCTCAGTTTCTTTCCGATCGATGTCACTCTGCTTTCTCTTTTTTTCCTCATTGAGCACGCCGATTGCGGGAAAGCCTTGTAGCGCCTTTTCATAGTTGGTTCGTTTCGCCTCAAGTCCCTCTTGCGTGAGTCGATAATTGATTTCACTGTGGAATATGTACTGAACAACATGCTCACCGATGATGATCGCGATGCAAAGAGATAGGAGTATCCGAGCTACCGGCATCAGCCTTTTCCAACCGTTGTTTTCGTGGCTCGCGATCAAGAGGAAACGATCTAGATTCAGGACACAAAGAAACCAGAACATCCCGCCCCCGATAGCTATCCAACGCGAGCCTCCCGTTTGATCTAACATAAGAGCCATTCCGCACCCTGCAAGGCTCGACGTAAACCATACAAGAGTGCCCAAGGCGCAGAAATAGTTCTGCTCTGATGGGCACAGGGCCAGCACACTCGGAATGGCGCCGCTCGGCCAGAACAGTAACCGCTTAATTCGCCCAAGCGGGGCAGTCGTATGTTGATTGTTGTTCATGGCTAACTTACCTGTAAGAATCTTCCGGGTCTTATTCCATGTTTGCCGACTTCTTCCACAAGCGGCGCAAATGAAAATCCATCGCCAAGGCGATGGATCAGTTCAGACTACTATCCACTCTGTGTGCCGTACCGCGAGTCAAAACTCACGCCCGGCTGAAGAAGAAGCTAGGAAAGATAATCATGCGAGGCGGTCGCACCCAGATGTCACAATGTTGAGAGTACGGAGAATCAACTCAGGAACAGTTACGATTGAACATTCGATCTGCCACTTACGATCCTATACAGGTCTCGTGAAAACGCGACAGAAAGCACCTTGCAAGACTCATGGACCAGAACCTCTCTCGTCGAACATCCGACGAGAGCCTCAACTTTCGGGTCGCACTGTCTAAGCAGTCGGCAAACTTGCTCAAGCAATATGAAGACTCCTTTGTCATGAGGCTCTTCGCGAGAAAACCGTTCACCCCGAACATGGATTTCATCGAGCCAACTTTTCACGCGCTTGTCCCATTCGCTCAAGAACTTGCCAACGTCGTCGTGCGCAAGGTTTGAGAAATATCGGGCAAGAGTTCTTTGCCGGCGATGACTTGTGTTACTCACGGATCGAAATGATGTCACTCAAAACATACTGGAAGATTACTTCTAAACAAATCTGGTCATCGAGCCATAACCAATTGGTGATCTAAGCACGGAGCGGTCGCAGATAAGTGTCAAGACACGCTCAATTCACAATTAGATCGTGTCGATGACTTTGAACCAATTGTTTGGTGCATTCATCAGATCACCTACGATATTTGACACTGCTATGAGGAGCAGCAATGCCTGCCGATTTAGGAGAGCAATTAACGCAAGAGGCGTCTAAGTCAAGAGGGGTATGCACCGTGAAGGGAATAAAAGGTGGCGACAGCAGTATAAACAGATCTAATCAAGTCATCGCACAATGAAGCTACCCACGGTGTCTTGCTGCTCTGTGCGACTAAAGCTTCTTTCCGTCGATCCCAGGCAAACCTGCCGTTGATGTTATCGACTTCGTTTTGAATCACGATTCTATTGTGCGAAGTTGCGCCCCACAGATATGGATTGAGAGGCTGCAGATTGGTCATACACCAGTTCCATTGTGCCAATCGGTCTACAACCACACCCGCGAGGACCGCTGTTAGTTTGATCAAATGAGCGGTTTTTGTTGACGCGATGACGTGTTCCCAGCGCCAATAATCTACTGGCTGGATGTGGTATTCCCTCCTATAATTTAGCCGTTGCGGATTAGGTCTTAGAGCCTTCTTTTTGTGCAACCAGAACATTTGCTGTTGGAGGCGTAAGATCACAGCGATTTCGTCAGCGAGTGTCTCGGCCCAGACATCAGGCGAAGGTGGAATCAACAATTCAGTGGATTGAGAACCGGCGGTTATTCGATCAAACACGTCGCGGCATTCCGATACTTTTTCTCGTGCATTCACCAATGCTTCATCCGTCATCCATCTTATTCCACGACGTAGCCCTTGGAGCCGCTGCCAGTTTCTCCGGCAGTCGCTGTGACCGTACTCCCGAACCAATTCACCCTTGGTCCCTAATTCATCAGCGAATAAAAAGCATCCATCCAAATCACGTGGTCCCGGTAATGTTTTGCTCACGAAGTCTATTGCTCCATCTCGCAGACTGCGAATCGCCGCTATGGAATCGTGTCCCGCCGACATTGTGACAATCGGTACCGAGGCATCCCATTTCAGGATCTTCCTCAAGGCTTCGCGGCCAGCCGCCAAACTAGGTAAGCGTAAGTCTAAGAAGAGCACGTTCACCGTTCCATGCTCGCGGAGGAAATCATCTACGTTGTTGAAGGCACGTGAGCCCGGGAATATCGCTCCCATGACTTTGAACCATCCACTGCTCTCTCCCCGATCGTCCAGGAAAACCACATCTCTGTAATCACCCTGAGCGTTATTTAGAGAGTTGTGAGAAGTCAAGATTTCGAGAATTGAGGAAAATCGGTGTTTACATTTAGTCGTGCAATACCGCCCTCGCGCCAGCTCCTGAGCACCTTGGCCGTCCGCAACTTCGTGAGCAGCAAGCGGTATATCAGCTGGTAAGCCCGGGTAGCTAGAGTCGGTTTGCAATTGCGCCGAAGAACGATACGGCCAGTGGTCTGGCCACGGGCGCAACCATGACTTAATCGGTGGCTGGCCGCACCTCAAACCTAGTTCATCTAGGAGGAATGCCAGAACTGAACGTAGTTCCGGAAACGTGACCGGCGCGCCCCCATGGGGACCGCCCTTAAGTACCTTACTAATCCCTGGGGGGAGTGTTCGGAGGTAATCCTTGATGTCAGGAAATCCTGCTCTGATCAGGTTAATGACAGCGCGATAAAGAGTACTCTCATCTGTTTTCTTCCATTCCCTTCCTCGCCACCAGAGATCATCGTCGATCCTTGAAAAGAGCAGATAAAACCCCAAGCGAAGCATCTTGGTTAGAGTGGCCGGCGGTGTTGGCAACGTCGTCCCGAGATTCTGGGTGGTTGTGCTGCCAGTGCCTTCGACAAAGCTTCTCCAAAGGGCCGATACATCTCTCTCGATGGGGTGAGGTCTCAACAACTTGAGCAGGTGCTCGTAGTAATCCAACGACCGTCGGTCTCCAGTATCGTGCAGCGCTTTCGCGAAGAACACATTTGCACCTTCCCGAAGGCTCGTAAGAGCCAAAGCCGCGTCATCGTAAGCAGTGGCGAAGATGACTCGCACCTCCTGCCACCGACTGCGAATCGCTCGCAGCAATTCCAGCCCCGTGGGAATACCTCCGCCGCTGCCCAAGTTGCAATCGACCATTAGAACCGTTGGTCGCTCTCGATTCGCTTCGAGTTCTGTTTCGAGATGATCCCATTCAAGAAATCCTCTTACGGACCCCGAAAACAGATCATTGAATACGATGCTCCAACCATGCTCTTCCCAATTGTCATCAAGAACCCACAACCTAATCCCACGCGGTTTCGTGATACTCCTATAGTCGTCGCGGAAGCGCTGGTGAAGGCGGAGGACCCTCACAAGTTCCGGAGCATTGTATTGTAACGACGGTTCTTCCACCTGCGCTAAGCCCTGTAACCGGGTTAAAACCTCCTCGCATCCTTTCTCGTTCACGTGACCAACGATCCCCGCTCCCAAGTATATCCGTGCCGCTGCCGTGAGCGATTGAAGGCTGTGCCGGTAACTTGCGCAAGTGATCTCGAGTTCCTCTTCCGATGCGATACGGGTCAACCTCCTCCAACCTTCTGACAAAGATAGCTGGTCCTTAGTCTCGCTCACTTTTTCTGGCAACCAAGAAAACCTTACCGCCGGTGTATTATTCAAATAGGAATAACGACCGAGGGATGAAAATGGCATGAAGGATAACAGGTGGATCGCTACAGGTTCATTTGATGAAGGGTGTGCCAGAATCTGCTGTAGTCTGCGTAGGCCACCCGCGTCCCTGCGCCGCGTTGTCTTGCCTGCGAACGCGTGACAATAAATCACAAGAGTCTCAGAGCCAGTCGTCCAGTCAGCGAGGAGCTCAGTCCCGCCTAACCATCTCGTTAAAGAATCGAGAACGGGGCCGTCTGCAATAATCTTAATCTGCCTTTCTTCCACACGTCTTCTCATTGAACTAAACCTCGAAGCCAGTAGATCCCTCGGTCGCCACAAATGACGTTTTCTCCAGCTATGACGCCGCCGGTCGCATCCGTTATGATCTTGCGCAGGCGTTTGATGTGCGAATTCAAAGCCTTCTCAGCGTCATCAGGTCCGCCCTCAATGGAATCCACCTCGCCGTAAACTGCCTCCAGCAATTCTGACCGACTCACGAAGATATTGGGAGTAGCTGAGAGGACTCTTAATATTTCTTTACCCTTCCCTGGAGGGTTGACCAGACAATCCGCCACAGACACTAAAATGTGGCGGTCTGAATCAATTTCTATGGGATAAATCGGGCTCAACGGATCCCAGTCAAGGATGCGTGTTTGTGTTAAATGTTCCTGCCATAGCCGCATAAGAGACCCGGCCAACCGTTGGATCGGGTAATCAGAATGTTTGGAAAGATAGTCTTCGATCCGGACACCCTCACGGAGAATCCTTAACATCACTCCGTCCCGCCATGGAATTGCTGTGAGAATGGCTGTAGGAAAACTTAGTTCGCGCTGGCGAAGGAAACGGAGCAAATCAATTACACCATCGGTATCTGTTTCACCTCTTGACCACGCTTCAGCAGTTGATGGCAATTCGATGTCCAAACTAATCAAGTCCGGTGGCCTTGCCTCCAACATTTCGCGAGCCTCGCCAGTCCAACGAGCCAAGCGCGTATCAAAGCCACGTAGCTGTAGTTCTTGCCCGATTTGTGTTCCCCATTCCGGATTGTCCTCTACGACCAACACCGAAGGGCGGTGCCCCGGGCGGAAATGTTCACTGACCCACTCCAGCACTTGCGCATTGGCATTTAAGCGATACCCGGCCTGATCGTCGAATGACAGAATCTCGCTCGACAGGCGGCTGCCAACCGCTAACGAGTACGCTTCGGTTAACCTGAGACGAAGATCCGAAGCGTAGTGTGGCAGTTGAAGCAAAATCCGCTCCTCCGGATCTAGCTTGTCCGTTTCGGCACTCCGACTATCAGGGTTCAAGGAATAATTCCAGTACAGCACATTCGCAAGCTTTTTCGCCTCGTGCCACCGTCCTGCCCTCCCTTGCGCCAACACACTCAACAAGGCCCACTGCGGGTAATCGAGTTTTATCTCCGAGCCTTCAATACGCGCGATTCGCCCAGTGCGCTTAAAGACTTCTATCGAGGGAAGACTAACTAGCGAAGGCTGGAGCGCCAACCTAATCTGTGCCCTCAGTTCCCCCCTCCAGGTACCGGCATTTTTCTGAATGTAGTTTGTCGGTGCGATTCCAAATGAAAGGACATCACGCACAGCTTCCGCATAGTCCTCCGTCGCAGTGAGTATGATGAAGCGATCTTCACTTCTTCTAACTTCGCTTTGAGTTAATTGCCTTATTAGTAAGAGTCCTGCATTAGGACCTATCTCGGAACCAGTAGCCAGCGGTAACCCTAGATCTACGAGTACAATTGAAGGTACATTGGATTCCAAGAAACTCTGCGCTTCAGCCACCGTCTGGGCCTCTTGGATCTCCATTCCTCCGGAAATGAACATATCTCGCAAGACCTCAATAATCAGTCTTCGCCAATCATCATCATCTTCAATGACCAAGATTCTTTTTACGGGTCCGACACCACTATTAAGATTCGACCGTACACCCAATAGGGTCACTAAGCCATCCAGTCCGGCTCTTAGCTCGATAAGCTCATCTCGGAAGACGGAGTTGCCCTCGGCATCAAGGGTCGTGGATCGAACGAGGTCAACGAGCCTGTTATATGAATCGAAGGCCGCGCGCTGAGATCCGACTGGAAGTACACCCAAACCGCCTTCTTTAAGACACCTCAGGCGAAAGCAAACTCTTTTTGTGATTTCCGCCAAATCGTTCGGCTCATAAATGGCAAGCCGTAGGACGTTGTTCAAAGTGTGAAGCGTCGACAGCAAGCGCTCGGGATGGCCAGTTCCTCTCACTCCAAGCTCTGCCTCGATGACCAAGGGTAAAACTTCATTAATGTCGGTTTGGCTTATTGAAGCTGCGTTTGACAGTCTCGTGAGTTCTATGACCAGATCCTTGCAAGAATCAATCCCAGTCGCCGTGATTTCCAGCAGTGCATCGCCTACTGAAGTCCGCAAACGGATCGGATCAACACTTATTCCCGGATTAAGCGTGTGAATGAAGGCGCTCAGATCATCAACCAACAGACACAGTGACGAGCGAACGATCTCCGTTCGACGAGAAAGAGGGACAGGTTCAGCGCCATCAAGAGACAACACCAAGTTCCTTACATCAGGCGGCAAGCTATGGAAGTAGATTGACCACTCCTTCGCAAAATCAATCCCTGACGGTGGCTTACGCGAGCACAAATGCAATGGCTCCCAAAAACAAGTTTCAGTGCGCAATCTGAGCGCTGAAGTCAGAAGCGGCTGACTTCCCACGCTGATTTCGTCACCAGCTAACACCACCGATTTGCCAATAAGGTGGGGATCCATTCCGCTGAGGGGTATTTCCAGAATTCTAAAGGAAAACCGCTTAGGCTCAAGGCGGTCAATTGCAGAGGAGAGTAGTTCTGCCCGCTTGGAGGTTAGACCTATTATTAGGATGTTCGTTAGAGACTCGTTGGAAGCATCAGACGTCATGGTTGACACTAGTGCGAAAAGTTGGCGTGCTCAAAGGCTTGGCTATGAAGTTTATGAATTGCTCCGATCGTTTGCGTCAGCAATTGAATGGCAGTCCTTGTTGCATGAATTCTGGCAGGCCCTGTCCCCGCAGCAAAATCTCCAAGATGGTGAATTGGCTCGATACAGTTTCGGATGACCGCTAAACCATCTGAGAGAGCCCTGTCTACCGAAGCTCCGCCTTGCTTCGCCTGCAACACGCGCATTTCCGCCTCGGCGAGGTCGACGCCAATGTCATCCCACCAGGGGTCTTCCTCTGCTAGAGTAATGATATGGCTGATTTCACCGACTCCTTGTTCGAGGTAAGAAAGCGCGTCCTCAAATATCGCGATGCGTTTGCCCTTACCTTCGTGGTTCAACCATCCCAGCAGCGGACGGCAAGCTTCAAGTACTGCCACAGCAGGAGCTTGTTGTGTTAGGACTTGAACACTTTCCGACGAAAGGGATGAAGAATGTAATCTGACAAGAAGGCCGTCTAGTGTCTTCTCAAACCATCCCGGCCAATTTCTCACCGCAAAGCGGCGCAATGCTGTCAACCGCAATGGAATTTCCTTCTTGTTATCATTCAGGAAAGAGTCTTGAAGGTTTCGTACTGCCCATATCCACTGTCCGAGTGGTGTCCAGAGGAGCTTCATCTTTGGATCAGGTGACCACGGGCGACAGCCTATTTCCAGTTTCTCGCGCAATGTATCAAGGCGCTGAGGAAGCCGAACATGGCTCACATCATGAAGTGACAACCAGGCATACTGTGGGACCAGGAGCAAGCTCTCTCGACTTGACCAGCTAAGGAAAAGGGGCCGGGTTTGCTGTTCTTGCATCGAGTCATTGTCAAGACAACTGATTACCACGCCGGCATTCGCCAGCGCCGTCCTTATGTGATGATGCTCAAAAGTCACTCCCACAGAACTGCAGTATCACACCGTCAGTAGTAAATCTCTGAGGTTAATCCCGAGCTAGGTAGCGTTCAACAACGCCTGCGAGCTGGGACGGAATGCAGCCGAGCCACATTCCAGTGCTAGCTGGGACGCACCGCGGCACTGGTCTTCGTTTCGGTCGATCAAAACTTAGCCTATTAGTGTCCCGTCGGAAGGCTGGCTCTAAGCTTATCTAGATCTGGCACAATCCTAATAACGATGCGGCGATTAAGACTCTTTTCCGCATCGCTAGTATTGGGACCAACCGGTTTAGTGTCGGCAAGACCCATTGCGACTATATTATAGTCTTGAGCCCTAAGGCCTCCCTCTTCGAAGAACCGCAGTACGCCGGTGGCACGTCGGCTCGATAATTCCCAGTTTGTCGGAATCTCGCGAGACATCTTAGACGGCCGGATCGGGTCACTATCTGTATGGCCCTCAATAACAATGCGGACGTATTTGCGTTCAGCGCCCGCTTGATCCAGTGAGTCCTTTAGAGCTTGCCGAATCGAGGTGAGAACCTCACGCTTCTTTGCATCCGACAAATAGTCATCAAATCCCAAGGGGGCGAAGAGGGTTCCTTCAGGGATAACGATCTCGGTCTCTGAATACTGGGTTTGCGTTGCCTTTGCGGGCAATTGCTTACCCAGCGTCGCTTGCATTTGCTTGGTTATTTGTTTGGTTATTTCCGTGGCACGGTTCATTGCCTGCACCAGACTGCTACTGAAACGTACATCTTCGGCGCTATGTTTTCCGAGAACGACAACCAGACCCATGAGGGCGATAAGCAATAATCCTGCAAACACGTCAGCGAAGCTGATCCAAACATTTACACCTACATCACTGTCCGTTTCCGTATCAATCACCTTTAGGCAGCCCCCTTCCTTTTGAAAAGTTGTCCTATTTTCCCTCCCCAAGTAGAGGGAATATTCGCCAGCAGAACTTCCTTTTCCTCCGGGGTCACACCCATGTCCGCGGCGTCCTGCGTTCGGCGCATCGAGGCGCTCGCGTGTCTTAAGAGAGATTCCGTAAATCTCTCCGGTATTTGCCTGATTTCGTCGACAACCCTTTCAAGCAATCCGTCAAAATGGGTCAAGTCAAGGGGCTGGGGCTCTTTTCCATCACTCTCGATCGAGAGTTTTAGATCGGTGATCGCGCCCGTCATGTCCTGGATTGCCTTGCCCAGCGGGGTGTCGTTCATGACGTTGGCGGTAAAACCAGTTATTGAGTTCCTCAGATCAGTTAGTTGTTGGAAAGCAGTATCGTAGGAACTCGCTAACTGAACTGAGAGGGTTGTGAGAGCTGCAATCTGTACCTCTACCCCGCCTAATCCGGCCTGTATACCCGTCGTACTAAGACCCAGTTCTCCCTCAAGGGATCTTAGCTCTTCACGCCAGCTACTTATCATGGCATCAACCTGTCCGTCGACTTTCTCCCGGTCCGCGCTCCATTTGGAGAGAGAGCGCTCAATACCTTCGGCGAACTTCGTCAGTGCTTCAGAATTCTGATCATGCCAATGTGTAGCTGCTTCTTCGTAACGTGACCAGCCTGCGTCATAGGCTAGCTCCATCCTTTCAATATGGGACTTAGTTAGGGCCTCCAGATGTGTTTGCCACTTGTCACTGAATGCGCCTAACTGAGCGATGATTTGATTTTGCAGATTGTTCGTTTCCGACCGAACCTCGAGAAGCGAGGCAGTAAGGCTCTCAGCCTGTTCGAGCCGGGGAAGAGCAGCCAGAAGCGTCTGTTCTGTTCTAACCGTCGCCAAGGAAAGGCCGTTCGCTGCAGCTTCCAGTTTTGAGACCAACATCTCCGTGGTTCTCATCGCCGCTTCCGTAACATCCACCCACTGACCGCTTACACTATTAAGCGTCTTGGTCAACTGATCGGAAGAATCGCGAATCTGTCGGGTGAATTGATGTGACAATTCTTCATGTTCGGTCTTGAGCTTGGTTAAGAAACCTTCAGACGCGCCATAGAAGCTGTTAAGGGCTTCGGCGACTGCGGCACCATCCTTTGCAGGAAACGCAGCGACCGCAAGATCGAAGAGTCTATTTGACGCTTCACGAACAAATTTTTCGCGCGAATGCCGCAGCGTAAAAGCTTCGACCAGAGTTAGGAAAAGGGCTAATCCCAGACCGATCACACTTGAGGAGAATGCGATTCCGATAGCGGGCTGACCGCCTTGTTCTTGACCCTTTGCGAGACCTTCCCAAAAACTGGGTCCCAACTTCCAAAGGTTATAGAGTGTGCCAAGCAATCCTGAAATAACAAAGGCGTTCAGGCAGGTTCGGATTACGGTATCGTGTCGCGCCAACGAGTGGGAGAGGCGCGTTCTTATCATCTCCGGTCGTGGAACTTCACCTTTTTTTGCCAGAGAGAAGACCAAATTTCTGATTCCAACTATTTCAGTAGTGGGACTGGTTGACACCGACTGAAACTGTTTGCGAACAAGGTCTTGATAGGAACTCTTCTCTCTGACGAAAAGTACTGCCTGAGCAATCATCAAGCTAACGCAGGTGAGGAGGAGGCCGCCGTGAAGCAGAGCAATAACCCAAGCGTAGGTAAGGTATGCGTTCCAAATATTCAATGGTCTGATGCCTTGACGAAGTGACTCTACGTTAAAGCCTAACTCAAGTGCACTTTGTCTCGCGATTTATCTCCCATCTGGTACCATTTCCCAGGTCTCGGGCGAGGTTTGCCTGACGCGTTCCGGTGCGATAGCGTCAGTCACTCCTTCAAAGTTCTCGTACGTCAGATAGGGGAATACGTACTTCATCGCCTCCGTAAATGATATCCTCGGATTCGGAAATAGCCACGCCTCCGTTGAACTATTTTGAAAGATTATGAACTCACTTTGTTTGGTAGTCGCTTGCCTAAAGTTGCGTCGTACTTCTTCGATTGCCGATGTTTGAGCGCTGGAATCGATGTCTAAAACAACAAAAACAGGTTCCAAAGGCAAGTCACGTAAGCCCTCTCTTGCAAGCTTCCGGTAGGCTTGGCACGCAAACTGTACAAATTCAGTCTTCGTTTTCGACGAATTAATCGCTCGGTTGGCCACGTCGTCCGATCTATGCCTTATCAGGTGCGCTGGCTGTTCCGCAAAGAGGTCGGGCGCAATCCTAGATCCCTCATGTAGGCGCGCCAAGCTCTTTTCAATCCTTTCTAGTCGATCGTCCACGGATGTGAGCCAAGAAACCACCACTTCCAATTGTTGTTCAATAGACCTCGTGTTACTGCTATTGTCTCTGGTCGGCCAATGTGACTGCACAGGTCTCCGTGCTGTCTCTTCAAGGCGTGATGCGCTATAGCTGCCTGACCCCGAATACCTGACCTCCTCTTCGCGGGACCAGTGCCATAAAGACCAAGACAGGACTACGACAATAGCCAAAATGACTTCACTTACGAGGACTATTGGCAGGCTGACGTCAAAAAACAACCAGAGCACAAAACCAATGGCTAACAATACGACAACAAATGCAATAGCTTTTGACTTACGCATTTTCTGCCATCCTAACTCCCTTTGAGTATGCCGCGACCACGAGAATGCGTGCCCAGTCAATCAGTTCGACAAAGCCTTCGGTACAAGGGGCGTGGCATCAGTCAAACAGGTCTGATCTTTTGGTCACTAACTCAATCAAAACCTTCGTTTCCGTTATGAAAAGCGGCTCTATTAACGCTTTAGCCTGGCCTCCTTCCAAATTGTCAGACAGTCGATTCTCGAAAGTATCCCGGAAAGAGCTCGTGGAGAGTATCTCCATCAAACCGAGTTCTGCAGCTACCCCTTTCGTCAAGGGAGACTGACTGAAGGCCCTCACAAAGTGATTCAAGCGGAGGAGCTTCTTTACTGGTGGCAATTTGTCTTTGAGCTTTTTCAACGACTCATAATTCAGATTGTCACTCCAACTGACCCCGGGAAAACCGTCCTCCGCAACCGTGACCGTAGCATTTGCCTCAACAAACATTTCTTCACTCTGGTTCGTTTGATCGACTAAGAGAGCCCGCTCAATCAGCAGTCCCCGACCCACTTCTTCTTTGGGATATTCCGATATGACAAGACTAGCATTTGGGCGCGCCGATCCAGGCGCAAATGTAGGCCCGAGTAGTCCTGCGATAAACATTTCCCGCGCCATCGCCTCACCGTCAGGTTCGGGAATCCAGCGCAGTAGCTGTCCTCCCTTCCCGCAAAAGTAGATGTAGTAGTGATCGCGCTCTACATTTTGTCCAATTTGTCCCTTGCACGTTAGCAAGCCAGCAAAGTAAGAGAGAGCGCCAAACAGAAACACAATAGGATATAGGAATGCTCGCACTTCTGGTTGACTCCTGGAAGCAGTCTGAATTGCCGTAATGAAGCTATCCTGTAGATGGTCCTCAGAAAGGCTCTTTAAGGCAGCGTGAAACTGTCGTCTCTTCAGCGTACTAGCGGAATCTTTTGGCCCAAATACTCGTTTATTCTTAAAAGTCCCTCCGTCTTGGGAAAGCCGCCCTACAAACCACTCGCGGAACCCCGCAGCTGATTCAGACTCGACGGAGCGAGTAGCGGCCCCGGCGGCCATCTTTACCGACTCTTGAATCTGCAATTTCTTTCTGGCCCAAATTGCGATATCTGTGGTACTACCCCCGACATCCATAGCAATCATTGCCGCTTTGTTTACGTCTGGAAGTCCGCCTTGCTCTTTCCATAGGTGACGGCAGACAGCAACCGCCTCACTTAATGGCTCAGATTCCACTGGAATGTTTACGCACTCTTGCACGGCTTTCCATTCGTCACGATGCTTTTCCTTCAATTCCGCTGGGAATGCCGTCGGATACGCGTGGGCAACACTTACGACCTGCGCCCCCTTTTGAATGGCCTCCGCTTCAATCATGATCAAGAGTGAGCGAAGGAATGCGCTAGTTGCGTGATTGCTTCGATTGATATTCCACTTCAAATCAGTTTCCAGATCGGCGGGAGCGCCATGGAGTATGGAGCCGAGGAAGATTTGGCCTTCTCGCGGAAGCCAGCTATCGGGATAGTGTTCCGGCCGGCTCATTGGCATGCTCAGTTGCGTAGTAAGGGCCACTTCCTGGCTTTCTCTGGCAACTGCTCCTGCCTTGTACAAAAAGAAGTTCTCCTGAATCCTCGCCGCGTCCCCTACGGAGAGTATTCGCACTCGAGGCTCTATGAAAAGAGGTTGAATTGGCGAGTCTTTGACGGCGATCCACTTTTTGTTCGATTTTTCGACCTCCTGGTAGAACACACTGGTATGCGTACTACCGAAATCGATTCCAACTTTCAAATATTTAGTAGTCTGACCCAACCTCCGTGTATGGTTGATCAGAAGCAATCCGCTCTGATCGCCAACTGAACCAATGAAACCCTGCAGCGGAGTGCTACGCATATACCATCGCATCCCTTTCTCTGAAATTTCCCTAAAAGGAGTCTCCTCGAGAGGTGTAAATTCGACTTGTATCCACCCCGCCCTCTTCCTATCGGATGTATAGTAGAAATAGTGCTCAAAAAACGCTTTGCCATTTTCGTCTTGTCCTGGACAAACAAAGTCCGGCCACATCGCAAGTTCCTGTGTTGGGTGGTCTAAATTGTCGTTAGTGACGATATTCTGATCGGCATGGTAGTCTTTGTGAACCCTAACGCTACGCCTCTTCACCAAGGGTATTTCTATTTCGACCCTGATCGTGGAGCTATTGATCTGACGGATTTGGGTGGTTCGCGCCAAATCGGTTAGCTCTGACTCAGTGAAATACTCGATAACTTTTTTGCGAAACGGCAAGAGATAATTCTTCTTATCTAGCGCAAGGCAGATTACCGCATTAGGATCAAAGATTTGGGTTTCTATGAGTGCGTCTGCAAACAGCTCCGCCGGATCCTGAATCACTCTTATGTTGCTCGGCAGGAAGTCAAAACTATCCGGCAGCGACTTGCCTACAGCGACTTGGAATCCTCCAAATATCCGGATGGCTTGACCATTCACAAGATTGCCGTGAGCGTCGACCAAAATAGACGCATCTTTCGCCTTCGGGTGAAACCCCACAATAATGTCGGTGTGACCTCTCAAGAAAAGATCGCTATCCGCAGAGGTTCCCGCTTTTTCTATGTGCTTTATAATGTCGTAGGGCTTTGGTAGACGCGAAGCCTCTCTTGGTAGGATCGAAACCTTTGACGATACATCGCCAATATCGGTTCGCCACTCACTTAGAGCATCAAGCAGTTGGTGCTGCCTCGATACTTGTTGCGCATTCCGGTCGGTAGGAGCCTGCCCTAACCAGCGCCCAAAATCATCATCACCTCCGACTCTAGACATCAGGTCCTCCAACCATTGTTGTAGAACGCTAAGAAACTCGGGACTATGCTGCCGGAAATAATCGGCCGGATCACCTAAGCGGTCATGCTCTGACCGGAACGGAATAAGCGATGGGCAACGGTGCGCGATGCCGGTAAAAACCAAAGTGCGAGGCGAGGTAGCACCCAAAACATCACCGTCAAACACGATAAGACTAAAACTGTCCCACTTTCCCTTTTCGGGATCACCACCTATGCTCGCGCGCCGAGGCCGAAGCGTAAGGAATGCATCCTTGATCTCACTCGTTGCCTCGTCCGCGAGATCAAAGGAACGAATGCTCAGCTTGCTGCCTAGGCCTAGCACATCAGCGAGCCCAAGAACGCCAAGCAATCCACGCCATTGATCGCGTATCTCTCGGTGGGCTGGGTGGTCCTTGTCATAAAGCGCACTTTCGAACAATAGAAGCCTGGCCCAGGGTGTCGGTACGCTCCGGAGTTTATCTGGGTAATTGGTCACCTTCGACGTGTCCAAATTCTTGGCCAACGTCGCCAGCTTGTTGAAACTAGTATTCCTACTCCACGAGCCAGCGCTGGCATACGTGAGGTCGTCGCTAGTCCATAAGGGTGAAAGAAACTTTGACTTGTTCTCCATTACCTTATTCCTTAGAAGGCATACACCGGCCCTAACCTACAGTAAGAACGCGTTGAAACAACTACACAGCCGGCCGCAAGCGATAATTTTCAGTAACGAATTCACTCACTGCCTCGTAGAGTAAATAGATCAATAGTCCGACAGGATGCGGCGTTTGGCTGTATCCAGGCCTTAACGCGTGAAATCGTTCCATAATCTTTCCGTAACCGACATCCGCATACTTTGGGAGCTCGCCCGATTCCGGGCTCGACAGTGTGCCAAGCTCCCTCTCAGCGCCTTTGCCTGTTAGCGCGAAGGCTGGCCAGTTAAATGGAGGGTTCGGCTCCTTACCAATATGGTGGCCTATCATATCCAGCCACTTCAGGTATGACTCAAGAAAATTACTTAACGTATCCAAGTTATGACCCTGGTCATCAAGAGACAATTCTTTCCTAATGAAGTTGTCTCTGTACCACGCCTGCTTGGAGTACCAGCGCGCGTCTTTCAAGTCGTCATGAAGCACCCTACTCAACAAGTATGCGAAAGTTGTGAAAGCGAGCAACTTCTGCTTTATGTCCAACCGATCATTCTTTATAGTTTCCAATGACGGAAGCGTGTCCCAACCAAAGTGATCACCGTTGGCATAGTGGAGTTCATTGGCGTCCTTTCTCACTGCGGCAAGGTTAAAGAAATCACGTGCCGCCAATCCGGCTATGATCTCATCGTAGTGTGGGTCGTTCACCTGGGCACCCCCACCCGGCTTGTGACCAATGCTTGACTCAAGCATGTCAGGAGCCCCGATTACGTAGGCATGCTGATAGCTAGGAGGCTCGTTAGCGTAGTGGAGCAGCGCGGCCTGCGTCGCAACTTGGTGAACGTTAGGATCGGGCGCCGGCCCGTCCTTGCTAGCTCCGCCTTTCGGGAAACTGAAGTATGGCGTCATCATTGCGCAGCCGAAGCGAAGCTTCTCTTGATGCCCACTCTGCTCGTAAATCTCACGAAGCAATTCTGGAATTGTCGGAAGGCCGGCGGCACCCGTACCGCCAAAAACGGAGCCAAATACAAACACGCGAACCAATTCAGCATCGGACCTCAAATCGGACCTAATCGCATCAATGAACTCAGTCAAACCGTTGCCCGGTCTTTCTGTCGTTCGTCTCAAATCCGACATTAGTGTTACCGCGCCGATGTTCGGACGGCCGCGATAGCCCTTTCCCAATCTCATGTCAAGATCTTCCTGCTCATAGAACAGATGGACAAAGTCTTGAAACGAAGATGACAGCATTGAGTAACTAACGGCTTTGCCAAAAGTCCTATCCGGATTGTTGGGATCTTGCCAGAAATACGGATGTGGCTGAGCTGGACCCTGCTCATTCAAATTCAAGGACGCCTGGAAAAGTGTCTGGCCATGCGATCCATTCCTTTTCGGCAGAACTGTACGTTGTCGAGCATCCTTGGGCTGAAGAAATCCGTGAAGTTGATGATATAGAGGCAAAAGACTTCCCGTTCGTACACTATTGCCGTTATTCTGGTCGGGATCAATCATTAAAGTGTGAATTGGCCTCGTGAATAAACCAGTCGCGGCGAGATAAATACACGCCTCAAGGCAGCGGGCTCCTGTTCCCCCGAAAGCTATGATGTAGTCCTTTGACATAGTTTCTCGCTCGGTCGCTTTGTTGGATCGAAAGTTGAATCTAAGCTAATTACCTATCTACGGATAAGGACATACCTGTAAGGCTTCGCACCGAGACGAGTCCATACCGCCATTACCAAAGTGAAAGAACTTGCTCCGATGAAAAGAATAAGAAACGTTTGCGAGGTCAAGAATATCTGGAAGAATGAATCCTTAAAACTATAGGTGCGATGACCGAATTCGTAGACCGTCGACATATCAATCAACGCAAGAGCGGCCAAGAACAGTATCACTACCGCCAGAGCTCCGAAAAAGTGTTTGAGCGCTCGCTCGTTGTCATCTCTGTGAGGAACTGGTAGCAGGCGAGGAAACCAGAAAAGAGCCACTACTATTCCTGCCACTGCCCCAACGAACAGAAAGAAAAGGATTCGATTGCCGAACCACTCGTCGATAAAGACTGGGGGTATCTTGTCTGACTGTCCGAATGCCGCAGGCGCGCCCACCAACAAAACGACATTCAACCAGAAAACCTTCCCGCACAATTTACTCATAGCCCGTCCTCAACCCTCAAATTCATCTACTCGCAACGGTAACGTGTACTTGTGGAACGATGCGTGGAACAACTCGGTTCTTCAAATGAACATCCAGAAGAGCCAGGACTAATTCTTGAAACCGGTATGTTTTATCGGCACTCGCGAGCGTGCTATCATCTCGCGTAGAAAACGACACAACCTCATCGCTAACTTCCTTGATATACGGAGACTGCTCGATCGAATAAAAGCCGAAGTCGCTTTGGGAATCCGATGAAAACAATCCCTTCGTCTTTAGAAGAAATGTCTGCGTACTAGCGCCGGAGCGATCAGAGTTTTCCTCTGTGACAACTATCTGTTTATCGGTAGGTAACAGACTCCCCTCCTCTTGAAATTGCTTTAGAGAAGGATCCCACTTATGTAGCTTCGCAATCAGGTGCACACCTAAGGACTTAACCGGGTAGGTGGCTTTGATTTCGTAGGCGTATTTGTAGACTAGAGGATCATCTCCACTGACCGGAACATCCTTTATCTTAAGCATCTGCCAATAGTAGGGCTTATCAGGAGGTTGCTCTGTTGCATAGCTAGCCCCTGTGCTCGGCAATTCTGCTCGGCACTGCATGGATTCGTCAGAAAATACTAGCGCCCGGATCTTGGGAAACCGTCGCTTGATTTTGTCATACAGATCATCAAACTCTCGGGTTGTAGGACTAAAGACGAAGGCATAAAAAGGCCGAGTCTCGACAGTGGCTTCGCCAATCATGTTTCGTACCCGCTCCGAATAAAAAGGCCCCGAGAATCGGCTTTTCAGGATCAAGATGGCGAACAACTTCCCGGTATTCATCCAGTCACGAACTGAATTCACGACGACTGTATTGACTTTACCTGTTGAATCAGATTCCACACCGTCAGTAAGTATTACAGACAGACCGGATCGCTTCTCAGCAACGATGCTGCTAAGGAGAACGTCATCGGGGTTAAATGTCATTTGATAGAGTGAGGGATCGTGTAGTTGATTGTTGAATTCTGCCGCACTCGTGACATCGGCCAACTTCAGACTTGAGCTTGGCTTTTCAGCTGGTCCTGGAGTATGCCCGTATCGGAACACCTTGCAGCCCGGCAACACATCTGGCATCGCATCAATAAAGTCATCAAGGGTGGTTCGGGTACCGCTGCGGATGTCGCCAATAAATCCCTTCATCGACCAAGAGGAATCCACATAAACCCGTTGCTCGACAGATGGAAGAGCGGGCTCTTGTGGAGGCTTTGGCACCGAAAGACGATCAGCCAGATCTATAGAGATCTTTCGTACCTTTTTGTTTTCCCATCCCGAACATCCGGTCAGGACAACAGCCATCAATGTTGCCAAGGCCGCCCGAAAAACCACTCTATCCACTGTTTTTTGAATCTTTGCCATCGTTCTTTTAAGACAGTCCACCCAAAGTCAGGGTACGAACCAAATGCTACCAGCACTACTTCGCCGCCAGGTGTCAGCGCACGTTTCTGGAGAATCTTTTTTTTGCGCGATCTAAACTGCCGACTAGAATAGGAAGGGCCTTTGGGTCTGGGAAACGCTCGAACACCCCGCTCCATTGAATGCGAAAGTCACCGTAACCCAGCCTGACGTCCAACCATTAGTCAGTTTTCGTCCGGAGATACAAGGAGAGAATCTCTTAGGGCTCTCAAACGCGCATTCCATTGATCAATGGTCTTTGATTCGGCAAGAGTCTTTAGCGCAAAGTCTAAGCTAGGTGGCAAGCCATCGGCTCCTGACTCGTCCTCTTTCCACTGCTCGACTAGCAGAGGATTCTTAGAAGCCCTAACCAATAAAGAATCTAAAACCAGAATCTCTTTTTGAACCTTGGCGTCCCACGTCTGACCGCTTTGACCCTGCAAATGGCCATTAAATCGTTCCACCATGACGCGCTCCAAGCCCAAAAACAGGGTGATAGCCAGACCTTTGGCAGCTTCTTTGAGATCCGTTTTGTTTCCTGAGAGTTCATCGGCCGCCCAGACAATTCCAAAGGGCAACAACGCCGACAAAGCCTGAAGAGCGATGTCCATCTCGCTGCGCCCTTCGAGCAGCTCGTACGGCACGTTTGTACCCACCTCCCCAAGGACTTCGACGGGCTTCGCGCGCGCCAAACTTTGGAGGAATGGCTGCAGATTTGCCTCTAGGTTCCGTTGAGAGGTAACGCAAATAGCGGGATCTAACGAGTACTTAACACTCGCGGCCGTTACTGCGGCGGGATCCCCGGAAAAGAGAATAATCCCTGGCTGCCTCCACCCCTTAGTCCCACACAAGGTGCGGTATGCCTCCACAACTTTAGCGTACTCCGTATTTGTGCCACCGCAATGATAGAGCATCAGATCAAACGGACCACTGGCGACCAGATGGGATTCCAAAAGACCATTGCGTAAATCCATGCCGCGGGTCAAATGAGTCACAGCAACTGAACTTACACTCGCGCGGATCAATTTCTCGAGATAGTCACTCCGCCGAGGATTTCTGTTGATTACAATGAGGAACTTCATCTCGCTTCACGGACGGACCGTTGGCATTCCTATTTTGAGCACATGTATAACATGCCAAATCCCCTCAGCATTAAATCTATGCCACAATTCGTCAGCGTATCCTTGAGTAAGGCTTCCGGGATCGTCAGGCGCCTCATAAACATGCATTTGGCCGGTCTCTCCACTAAGGATGTACCAGTGAGCGCAACCGTGAACTGCATCGATCGCATCGCGTAGGGCATGACCGTGCCCGGCTCTAATGGCTCTAATGCTACCAATTGTTCCCGCCGCATCTTGAAACGGCACCCCTGCATGACAGACTGCGATTAAGAGAAACGGAAAGTCAGTTGGACGTTCGAATGAAACGAGCTCGCCCTCGATATCGAACGCTACCGACCAGACACCGCCAGCTCTCTTCTTAGCAGATTGCGCAAGCCTACTCGCAGCATATTTTAGACTCGGATGAAAACACCCAGCGCCTCCGTCCGAATCAGCATACACAGCCGGAGAATAAAACTCATACTGCCCGATGAGATCCCAGAGATGAGTTCCGGCAGTATCGCTTTGAGGCCCCTGAATTCTCGATGTATCAATCCGCGCCCCCTTTGTTTCAAAGATCCACGCAATATCTGACAGCGTGAACATAACGGAACTCTTAAAGCTCGCCATTGCGGCCATTTCTACTTCATCGACCTCAACCCAACTCTTGGCGAGATTAATATATCCTCGCAGGTGATCCTCAAACTCTTTATTTAGTTTATTGCGCAGAGACTCTAGATCATCCAACGCTGTTTGCGCCGCCAAAGCGAAGCGCATTGGCACATCAGGGATAAAGGTGTCGTGCGTCAAAGCATCCATCGGACCGGAAGAAACTCCAAGGTGATAAGGAGCAAGCATCGACAACCCATACATCGCATCGCTCGGCCATACGAACTCTCTGCCTTTAAACCAGTAAGATAAAACCCGCACCAAGTTATTACCTGGGAAAAGTGACCGTAATACAAATTCACGTTCACGAGTTGCTTCCCCTGGAAGCGGACAAAGCCACGGAGCAATCAGTGATTCGACACTCCAAACCTGTTCATCTATTGTGACGAACAAGGAATTTTTCTTGACTACTGCAACTGCGGACTGGAGGGAAGCTCTCTGACACAGCGACCGGACTCGATCTCTCAGTAGTCGCAAGATATCGCTCTCGAAACTCCGACCCGGCTCTAGTTCGTCAGCTTTTCCATGAAACAAAAACGGTCCACGGCCCGAACCAAAAGCTCGATACGCTTCTATCGCTGTGTCCTTACCCGAATAGAGTAGAATTTTGCTGCCTTTATCCTGGATTGACTGCCAGTGCCTGTCCAACAACTCGCACCCGCCCCATATGTATTCCCCATCTAACCTGACGTCAAACAGGATGAGGTCATAGACGGTGAGCGACTGTAACTCGAGATGGCCTTTCGCGTACGTGCTGGGATGGTCAATCCAATAATTGTCTTTTCCTAAACAGGCAGTCAAAGCGGTTTTAAGTGCCACGACGCAGCCACTAGGGGAGTCATCGTCGATGAGCAAAATATTCAGTTTGCGCTCCACGTTTACTTACCCCCTAACTGGAATAATCTTAAATCCCACTATCAGTGGCCCGCGCCCTTTTTGAATCTGACTATCGTCACAGGTGTCCAAGCACCCGTTTGCCTTTTCCATTAGTAAACGCATTCCATAAAGCCCCCATCCCTTGTCATCCTTTGGTTCGGAGAAGAGTTGGCTCTTGTTTAGCGGCGTGTTTGCCCAATTCTTAATGAAGATTGCGGGTGTGCTATCTGACTCCACTCCCGCCTCGACCAAGACGTGAGGAGATGACCCGCTTTCATCAAACGATCCCGTCTGAGAAAAGACTTCTGAGGCCGCGCCAAGAGCATTTAACAGCAATTCCTCGACTACGCCAATAACGATTGGCGCGTCTCCTCTCACTTGTCCAAAGTCGCCGCTTATGCTGATCCGTACTCCAAACGACCGGAGCCACCAATGAATAAGAGCTCTTGTATCAGGGGCACTTGGTGGAGGTTGCATGGCCACTCGCTTAGCGATTAGTTGTGCCTTTAGTTCAATCCGATCACGATTCTTGTCAAAATCCAAGCTCTCGCCATTCGACAACAGATTGCACAGCAATGCCCCATACTTCTTATCAACGGGAGCATTAGCATCCATACTCAACCAGCAGGAAGCGGCATGAACAGCGCTTGTCTGAATTAGAAGAGCCTGCCCAGGAATCTCTTCTAGAGACTTGATCTCCCCTTTACGAAAGCCTTCTCGATGTTTCACATATCTCTGTACTGCTGCTTGGAACTGCTTAAGCCGGATAACATTGTCTTCGATATTCGCCGCAGTCGCGATGACCTCGTCATAACTTCCATCCTGCACGAACCGTCTGATCGAACGACCGTATACTTCTAGGGGCAGGATATAATGGGCCAGATTGTGAAACATGCCAGCACCAATATTGGCCCGTTCAGATTCTCGTTGCGCTCTCGCGCTTTCATCGATGTACAATTCGTGCTTTAGTAGTATCCCAATTACTTGTGCAGATAATCCTTCATAAAGCTTCGCTGCAGAATTGTCGAATTCCCCAGGCAAATCGGATTTAAAGAACACCACAGTGTAGGATTGGTTCTTAGTCGAGGTTTCGCTCATAGGGTGTGGAACGACCACATAGCAGAGGGAAGCGGCGTTCGCCCAGAATCCCGGTTCGCTTTGCCCGTCTACCACTAACGGAGCCATCAAGGTCTTAAATCGTTCCCTGTCACTCGGGCTGTTTAAATAATAGAAATAGTCACTAACGATTCCGAAAGAGGAGTTAGCCCCCTCCCTATTTCCCAGAGTAAGGTGATGGAGGAATGTTTCATGATTGTCCGGCAACGGACAATACTTAAGCGATAACTCCACTCTATGGACATTTGTCGTAACGATGTCCCTAATTTGACTACCCTCAATTGAGTCAATATCGTCGATCTGAAATGCTTCGCAAAATTGGTAGTCTCGCAATTCTGTCTTGCGACTATCACCAGCAGTCGACACGCGAGATACGGAGACTGTGGTTGCCAGAACACCAGAACACCGGAAGGTACTGTTGCTCTTAATCGCTAAACCTAGTTCGGCTACAACTTCCTCAAGGTCCTCGTTCCAGTTGGCATTAGCCCTCATCTCCATCAGTTTACTCAAGGTTCTTAAACGATCTGTTTCAATCTCAACAGTCACGGCCATGATCACAGATAGCAGCAACCACGGCGCGCAGTGCAAATAGAAGTACCCGAGAATCAGTAGATACGAGATCGGCCACCAAGAGGAAAGACGTACTGTTTGATAGCTTCCAAGCGGACCACCAGTTAAGTATAGGAGTCCTGCGAGCGCCACAGCGGCTGCGAACCAACAAAACGGATACAAGACCGCGCCGATCCACCGTCGATTGTGCTTGCGATAGATCACGGACCATAGGGGTTCTCTAACGCGTACCCTATACCTAATGCCCGTAGCATCAGGAATTCCGCGACGAAATGCGGGGCTGAGTGTCAGGAAATACAGATAGAGAAACTGGCTCTGAAAACCGCCCGTTAAGCTAATCAACCCTGTCCACAAGAGAAGCTCTATTACACCCAGCCCGCCCTCTAGCCTGTAGGCGGGGATCTTGCGATAAAGCAAAAAGACGATGTTGATATAGATCAATATGATTAGACAATAGGCAGTGCGAGCAGTCGAGGGATGCTTTAGTTGGTCCAATAAGGGTCGATCAGTGTGGAAAGCAATCATATTGGTGTAGATCGTATAAACCACGATCCATACATACCCCGCGAATATGTGACCCAGACTAATGAGCGCGCGCTTTTGTATTTGTTCACGCGGAAGTGTTTGAGCTCCTCTAGAGAGAATCAAAAGAAGACCGATGCCGGTTACCAGGTGAAAGAAGAAGAGTCCTGCAAGGATGGGCCTCCAGTGGGGTCCGAATGGGGTCCACAACTCGCCAAGCGCCCACCCCAGAGTGAATATCATTGCCGGCGCGAGGTAAAGGATCATGATCGCCTCATGGGAACCCCAGCCCCACCTCCCCATCAATTCCAAGCCGGAAAAGAAATAGGAGTTGAGATCGGCGCGAGATGGTAGGGTTCTTAGAGGCACTGGTATTGTTGTCACCCGCAAAGCTTAACCAGGGATGTTGTATTGCTTGCGGTTTGCTTTGAAAATACGCTGCGAGCAAGCCTTGAAGCGGCAAGGTTCGGAAAAGTTCTTCAGTCGCGCTGGAACAGTCCGCTGACTTATGAATTCCGATTTACCACGTCGGTCTTGCGATTGTCGTACGACCGAGTAATTTCAGATTTGGTGCAACGGGACAGACTGATTGTCGGAGCAAAATCGTGGGAACGATCGTCAGCCAGTGAGAGATATCGGTATGCTTTCCCTCCAAAGTTCTCGCCGTTCCATCACTCTCCCCAGACATCGCCATTGAACACCAACCGGAAACCTCTCGGACTGCGTATTTTCCCAATGACTGCTCGCCTTGGGATGTCAGCCGTCGCAGAAAAGCGCAATTCTAGCTGAGACATCGAGATTACCTTTACGTTTCGAGGAGGCTCTTCAACAGAGGTTCTTCGTGAGACTAGTCTGACTTTGTTTCTACTTTGCGTCAAGAGCGGTTGTCGATTCGACGGCACTCAAGCGGGGAACCGAGACTGATCGCGTTAACGACAAATCGCTCCAGTTAGACCACAAGATTTATTTACTCAACACGGCAAAATCGCAAAGTGACAAACAGTGAACGGCCCATTCGATTTCCTTTCTACGCAAACTGGCGAAGCAGGATTGTGACTCCAGGACAAGTCTATGCAGAGGCTCAGATCACATTCCTGGGGCGCGCCGCAGGTGTTAGAGCGACGGAATGCGGGTCATCTAGGGCAGTTTCCAGCTACTCGATAACCGGCACGCTCTGCGTCCCCTGGACTCTTGAAATACTCTCTGTTCTTGGGTGAGACTTTGTCATGATCAGGACAGTCCTCACGATGGTACAACATACTCCGCTTATTCCCGACAACTGGCCCGAGATTAGTCGACTCGTCGTTCACGCTGGCCTGTGGTCGACTAGCGACTTGTCGTTCTTCAGATCCCGACTTATTTCGTGATGACGCCCGAAAGGCCCAAGGCGGCTCAGGTGAAGGATCAACCCATAGACCTAATTTCTTGGTTCGAGCAGCCGTTTCGGCATCAGCATAGGTAAGGCGATCTGCAGCTTCTTGCTCTGCCTCATAGTGCGCGTAATGCCAAGCCAGTCCTTTCTCAATCTGTTCCAGGCATATGTCCTGTCCGTCCAACAAGACTTTGCCCACCAGTCTGCCGTACCGGTCCTGTTTTTGAAACTGAATGATGACGTCTTTGTTCAATACCCTACTTGTTAATTCGATTCCGGATTGCGGTCCGAATGCTTGTGCAAGTTCGGGAGCATCAATGCCCGCGAGTCTGATTTGGTGATCGATGTTACTGGAGTCTCTTACAGTTATTGTATCTCCGTCATGTGCTCTGACAACTCTCCCTTTAATCGGGCTGGTGTTCTTGGAAGCGAAAGGTCCGGCAGAATTGGAATTCTGATCCCCGATTTTTCTCGACACCCCAGAGCTACAGACGAGAGACAGTGCCGCGAAAAGGAGTAAGAATAGAATTCCGGTAGATCGCAGGTTTGAACGATGGGACATTAATGACAGATTACTGCGGCGGCGTTGTTTTGCAAAATTATTTGCAACGCGCTCAGGTAGTCAAAAGCGGCGAGAATGCCCTTTGGAGAGCTCCCTCGCCGCTTCGTCTCATAACTTACGTCATGAGGTGGCAATCAACGTCCTCACCCCGTCAATCGCCTGGGCAAGTACATTTAGCACTCGCCCGGTTGACCAGCACTCTACCAACCACAATCCAGATGTTCAAGCCACGGGCCAAAACTAAGTAGCGTCGCCTCAATCCATCGCCATTCACCCTGCTTCTAAGATGGGCCTTCACAATAGCGATGCGCCCGAGATTCAAGTACCTGAACTTGGATACTCCCAATCAAGATATTTGAGACATTTGGAGGTCACAAAAAGCGAGGCGCGGTCGGGGAAATGCCAACTGGCAAGTCTCCAAGGACCTTTGCCTCGCTCCTCCAGATTTCCGCGTCAACCGCCGAGTCTGGAAACTGAAGTCTTACTGCCAATAACGACAAGGGCGCAGAAATGCGGCCGCCGTGTCCTCACCCCACGGCGGCCAGTCGGCACTGGTTCCCTCCACTTATCTGGGCGGGAGGCCGTGCCAGACATCAAGCCCACCTACCAAGTCGCTTCTAGTCGCAAGCCGCTCATGGCCTGAGATGTGACTACCGGTCTTTCGTCACCACTTATCAGCTCACAGCATTATCAAAGCACGCGCGGTCTGGTATGCTGTGCGCGCTTTTATCCTTGAAAACTTACAACGGCCATATGCGTAGCTCGCGCTCCAACGTAGTTGAGAGATGAGCATCGCCGTTGAGCATGGAAGGTTCCAACTCACGGCGAATCGAATACGCAGGAGCAGTCTATGTATATTTATACATAGAGTCAAGGTCGCTAATTCTTCATCGTCTGGAGGTCAGTCCTGATGGGGAAGGGTTCGCGGCCGAAGCCTGAACGCTTGGCCGAAAAGCTTCGGGAGATTCGCCTTGCACTTGGATTGTCTCAGCCTGAGATGCACAGGCGCTTGGGACTTGAGGACGAGGTTGAGTACACGAACATTTCAAAGTACGAACTTGGCAGAAACGAGCCCCCGCTTTTCACTCTTTTGAGCTATGCGCGAGTCGCGGGTGTCCATTTGGAAGATATTGTCGACGATGAATTGGATCTGCCGGAAAGACTACCAGGCAACGTGAGATATCAAGGAATCAAGCGCAAATCCAGATCTCGACGAAAGTAGGATAAATCGCCAGCATCTGAAGTTTCTGACAGTTTCCGAACGATGCCTGATCTTAGGACTCCTGCCAGTTTATCTTGTTGACCCTTTCGAATGAGAAGGACTATTCACATCAAAACAAACTGCAGGTGGAACCTTAAAGATCTCCCTGAATGTACGTTCTTCCATTCATCACTAAATCTCAACTGAGCTTTGCATTCTCGCTAGGACAGGTCTACGCGCTGAAGATGGTTGTACTGGCGCCGATACCTCGACGCCAGGTCATTTGTCCTTAGCCCTACCACGCAGCTTTCTCTTTACAGTCGGCTGATCGTTTGGAAGTTCGCGAACCACTTCCTTGGGTACCTTGTCTTCACGCAGTCCCTGAAACGATGGATGCCGAATTGAGCCATCCGAAGTCCATTCCATGAACTGGACCTCCGCGATCAGTTTCGGTTCAGTCCAATGCGTATTGCGAAGGCCGGGATCTTTCGGCACGGTAGCTAACGGCGATGTTTTGCGCGATAGCTTGTCGAGTTGTTTTTGCAAGTCACTGCGAAGCTTGAAACTAAAACCCGTCCCGACGCGACCGGCATAAACGAGCTTGGTTTTCTCATACACTCCGAGAACCAGTGAACCAAATCCTGGCAAGCTTTTATTCGAAGGTGTGTACCCAACGATCACAAATTCTTGCTGCTTATTGCATTTGACCTTGAGCCAGTTGCGATTGCGCGTCGAGTCATAGGTTGAGTCAGCCAGCTTGGAGACGATGCCCTCGATTCCGTACTCGCAAGCGTGTTTGAAGAACGCCTCGCCATTTCCTTCGAGGTGTTCGCTATAGCGAATTGTGCCGCGACTGCCGACACACAAATCTTTCAATAGCCGTTTCCGCTCTGTTAGCGGAACGCGAGTAAGATCGTAACCGTCCAGATAAATGAGATCGAAGACCTCGTAAACGAACGCGGAGGTTGCGCTCTTGCTCATCTTGCGCTGAAGCTTCTGAAAACTCGAATTGCCTTGCGCGTCCACCATCACAATCTCACCATCAAGAATAGCTGTCGCGAGCGGCAGCGAACTCACCGCTGCAACGACGTTAAGGAATTTCGCCGTCCATTCTTTTTCGTTGCGGCTCCAGAAAGTGACTTTTCTCCGATCGATGCGACAGAGCATCCGATAGCCGTCGAATTTGAGTTCATGCACCCACTCATCGCCAGCGGGAGGTTCCTTCACCAGCGTTGCGAGCTGGGGCGCAACAAAGGCGGGCAGCTTAGACTTCCGGGCGCCAGGTAATTTGTTGATGCTTGCTAAGGCCGGCATGCCGGAGTTCGCATACTCGCGATGCGGCGTGCTATCTGGAAACGCACAGGAATCAGAGCAACGCTCGCAGCCGTTCCTTCAGTATCGCTTCCTTCGGAGAATTGACGCCGCGTGCCAACCACTTCGTAACCTTGTGGACCGGTACCGAATGCACGATTGAACTTCGGACTTCGACGTCGAGCTGGGTTCCTGCTCCCGGCGGGTAATCGTGCTTCTTGAAAGCAGCTAGCCCTAAAACTGCGGCCTCATAAAGCCCCTCAGCCTGAACTTCCACCGAGTGCCTCAGGCCATCCAAATCTACGAAAGAGACAATGCAGAGCGGCATGGTCGGCAGAATAGCAATTTTCGTTAATTTTCGCCAATCGGACAGCGTGCCATTTACGGCACGGAGCCACTCAAATTTCCAAGCCGATGCTCCCAAGCGGGAAGTGGTAGGATTGGTCGAAGCCGTGACGCTCGGGCGTGTGCCCCACCGCACTGTAGTGACATAAAAATGATCTTCGATCCCGAAAACATCCCTATCGCTCTTAATGATTGGTTCTCAACTCGAATCGAGTATGAAGGCCAAGGGCGCGCCGAATTTCTTGACCCTCATGGTGCTATTGAGGGCAGGACGCGTGTCCAAATCAACGAAAACGGTACGTCGAATATTGAGATGGCCATCGACGGGATGGACGAGGAATTGCCGCTTCCGTCAGGGCTAATGCAACTCATTAGTGGTCAAAAGCCCCTCGAAACGGGTGGTGGAATCACGCTCACAGGAGGGACGTCTAATCCGTGCACGAGACTATCGGTCAGCACACCACAAGGTGAGTTCTCTGCCACCGAAGGTATTCATTACGGGCTCAGTCTCGGCGCAACCGCGACGTTAACTTTCACCTCGCTGACTTCACAATTTAACGCTGCAGGGAAGGGTCGGCCTATGTACTGGGTGATACCGCTTTCGAACTTCCTCTCCAGATTTCTGACGAGGCATCCGAGTTTGGACCGTCATCCTCTACGCATATACCCTACGCCAATCATTCCGGACGGCCTGACTGAGGAGGATGCTTTCATCGCCACTCATAACGCTAACCTTAAGAACCATCTGATCACATTCGAGTTCATGGGCACTCCGGGATTTATCGAACCGCTTCCTGATTACGATCTACGTGAGAAGAGTCTGACGGAAGGCTGCGAGCGACAATCCATTACTGCCATGATGGTCGGAGAGGTGGCCTCACATTCAATTGAGCAGGCAGGTTTGAAAGAATGGTTCCCGGATGATTTTCTGCGGCTGCTCAGCCTTGTCACGGGCTCTCCCGTTGGCGCCCCATGGATAGAGTTCAGGAACGATCAAGGGGAGCTAGTCCGTCGCGTCCACGTGAAATTAAATCAATCTCCGTTCTCGATGGGACATCGACCGCTCGAAAGAGGTGCTTATTTAGGAACTGGGTATTTGCTGACTAAATATCAGTCATCGCCCGACCGCGGGAAACCATTTCTGAATGTGGTTCTAAAGCACCTTTTTCACGCTGGACGTCATGAACAGAGCATTGAAGATAGGTTTATCTATCTCGCGCGGGCACTGGAGAATTTGTGCCAACACTATGGATTCAAATCTCAATATCTAATGAGGAGCCTCGACACGCATTGGCAGCAGATTGTTAAGGGGATTCTGAATACGGCGGCGGCCCAAATTCGCGCGGAGGCGGCACAGGCCGCTAGTAAGGGACGACTTGACCAGAGCCGAACGCTTAATAGGATTGCTGAAAGAACTATTGGGACGCCAGGTGGGAAGGAGAATAGCTTTGGCCTTGCCGTAGCCGAGTTGCTCCAGCTTTTCTCACTACCGGATGCTGGAATTGTTGATGACCACTACTTGGCCAATCCCCGCCCGGACGGTATGACGTCATGGAGCAGCGTCCTCTCTAAATATCGTGGCGCGCCTGTACACTCGGGCTTCTTCAATATCTCGGAAAAGGAACATGACTTCGATGATATCTTGACGATCGAAACTCACTTGCACGATCTTCTTCTCCGAATTGTGTTCAAGATTATTGGCTACGATGGATTTTACCAGCCGCCGGTGAGAAAGCTAACTTCGGATACGCCTGTAGACTGGGTGGTCGCGGGGTTGTCGGCCCGAGAACTTGGTTATCGGTGATTAGAACTCATTCTGGATCTTGCATGACCTCGGAGGCGTCCCACGATGGCATCGGTTGGCTGGATTGATTTTTCGTCGGAGCACCGCGACAAAGTTCGCACCGTGATCGACTTGCTAAAAAAGCAAGGCGTCGTGGATGAATTGGGGATTGGAGTCATCCGGAATACTTTTGCCGATCGTTTGTTCCCTGGAGTATCGACGATCCAAACACGCGCCAAGTACTTCACGTTGACGGCAGTGTTGATTCAAGACTATCTACGTCAACCGGAACCGAACAAGGAAAAGCAAACGCTTGAAGAATACCTAGCACAGCGGGAAAAGTTGTGTCGCATCAAACTGGCGAAGCGCTACGGCGGCCAGGGCGAAGCACGAGGCATTATTGGGATCACGTTCGGCGAGCGAAGCGATCGCAATATTCAACGCCCACCATCGTCGGTGTACTGGAACGGACTCAAAACGTTTGGCATCATTCGTACGCGATTGTCCCTTGCTGAATTCAGTCGGATCGCGAGTGGGCGCCGTTCGCTCAAGTCTATCCTCGAGGAAACAGGTCGGAACAAGGGTGACGATCACGATGCCGATCTTAGCAACGGCCCGCGCGTTCGTGTCCCAACGATTGACGAACAATACTGGGACAACCCTTCGATTACCCTGAGTGCCGGCGAAGCGGAGTTCCTGCGCCAGCACATAACGGCCAGCGTTCCCGACACCATGTTGGGACAAATACTGCTCGATCGACAGGCGTCGTCTCAACTCCTCAAACTGCCGCGTTCGGCAACCTTTTCCGAATTCGCCGAGTTACCGTTTATCCGTCATTTGAAAAGCGAAGACCTGCGCCAGGCTCTGCATTATGCGCGTGATTTCTGGGTCATCCTAGAAGGTGCTCACATTCGCTACAACTGCCTGCTCCAAGCGAGGTTCGGTACGCCTGAAGCAAGGGCACAGCGAGATGAAGACTGGAAGAATTGGCGAGAACGCATCGGCAGCTTCAACTGGTCAGCCTGGGATACCAACTACGTTTGGCGACTGGTGGACCTTCACGATAGCCGCGTACAGTCAGCGACGCGCGCCTTCGTAGAAGGCTGGATTGCCCAATCACGGGACGCTTGTCACGATCTCCCGGCGTGCGACAGGTTGGTCATTAACCAGGAACTCGCCAATAAGAGAAACCGGGCCAGGTTACGCCGAGGAGCGAAAGATGAGCGCGTGACAGAGTGGATCGGTTTGAGCGAACTGGATTACCGGTTTCCGCAGGTCAGAACTCTCGTCGAAGACATCCAGCGGGGGGAATCCGAGGAGGCAGATCCCGATGTTGGACGTTAAACGCAATCGGCTCGACTACGGCCGCTTGTTGATTCCGCCTGAAGGCTTCACGCTCCGCCAAGCCGTTGCAACGAGCTACAGCGTCGATCTCGACACGCTGCTCTCAATTCCAATCGCTCTCTACTACGCTCAGACTCTGGAAGGAGAGCTACAAGGCAAGGACGTGCAGATGATCCGAGCGATCCAGCATACGGCTCGTATGCTCACGGTTTACCATCAGGAGGGCCAAGTAAGGGTTCCACATGCGGCGAAGGAAATATACGCCTACTTCGAAGACGCCCTCGTTCCGATATTACCCAACAACGCTTTTTCGTCGTTTCATCCCAAAATGTGGGTGTTGCGGTACGAGTGTCAGGATACTCCTGGAGATCTCGTTTACCGGCTGATCGTTCTGAGCCGGAACCTGACCTTTGATCGAAACTGGGATGTCGCAGCATATCTTGAAGGTAAGCCTGATTCGCAATCGCGTCCAAAAAACCAACCTCTCGTCGCCTTTTTGAAATGGTTGAATGGGCAAACAGCGTTTGCGAATAGCTCATCGTTTCTTGACGAATTGTCGCGAGTCAAATTCGCAAAGGCCGATGACTTCGATGAGTACAAGTTTCATCCGATCGGCATTCCCGGTTACGAGGCGAACCCGATAGCAACCCGCACGGCGGACCGGCTAATGTGCTTGTCACCATTCCTACATCCACAAGCCCTCGCGACGCTTACGCAGAACTGCCGCAAGGCTCTGCTTGTCCTGAGTTGCCGCTACGAGTTGGAGCGGATTCCGAAAAATGTATTGAACGCTCTGCAAGCGTATTGTCTGTCGGACGCAGTCGTCGATGGCGAACGTCTATCGAGTGCGGAGGAGGGAGACACCGAGCCGCTCGATCAGGATCTGCACGCCAAAGTCTTTCTTTTTGATCACTCTAACTACACGACCTGGTTCCTCGGATCGGCAAATGCCACGAAGGCCGCTTTCGAGCGGAACGTCGAGTTCATGCTGGAGTTGAAAGGGTCAACCCCAGCCACGCGACTTGACAGGGTGCGCAAACAGTTACTGGGAAACGATGAGGGAGGCAATCTATTCACGGTCTTTCTGCCCTCCGAAGGCGGAAACGAGGATGAGGAAGAACAGCGGCGCCGCACGGCGATCCGCAAGCTTGAATATGCAATACTGAAAGCACGAATACGTGGTGACGTTCGCCCTTCGGCTAATGAAGAGAATTATGATCTCTCGTTAACTCTCGACTTTCGCGGTATTGTTCAACCTCGCACATTCTCCGTCGAAGTTCGTCCATTCGTTGTTGGAGTCGATGAACAGGTTGTGCGAATGGGGATTGTGAATACTCTACTTTTCGCAAATATCTCCGAGACGAGCCTAAGTCGATTTCTACACGTTACGATTCGTGAGGGTGACCAGAAGATCTGCGAGTTCCTTGTTCGTGTGGCTATCGAGGGCATACCTTCGACTCGGCTTGATAACATCTTCAGAAGCATTATCAATAATCGAGACAAGTTTTTTACTTACCTGCGATTTCTGCTCACCGACGAACTGTCGAAAGAGGACCTAGAACGGGTGCCGGCCAAAGTGGGCAAGCACGAGACAAATGGACCGGCTTGGAACCTCGACATGCCGATCTTTGAACAGTTGCTGGTAACCGCCTCGCGCAACCCACACCGATTAATTGAGGTCGACCGTGTCATCGCGAGCCTGCGTGAGACTGATGGCGATGGCGGTGATGGCGTCATTCCACAGGATTTTCTCTCGCTCTGGGAGATCTTCAAAGCAGCGGTCCCACAGGTGGAGGGTGAGCATGAGTAGGCAACAGCTCACTTACTATGTCGATGAAGCACTCCGCGGTCTCAAGGACTTTCAGCGTTGCACCGTCGACACCGTCTACCGCCAACTGTTCGAAAACGAACAACGCTGCATGTTGGTCGCCGATGAAGTGGGACTGGGCAAGACCATTGTCGCAAAAGGCGTAATCGCAAAGAGGCTTAGGCAGCGTCTCAATGCCGGAAAACGAACGCCATTCCGGGTAACGTATATCTGCTCGAATCAAGTGATCGCGCACGAAAACATTCGGAAACTAAACCTGTTTCCTTCGTCTGTGCACCTGAAGAAGCCGATTCCGCGTCTCTTGTTTCTGGCCCGAGACGAGGAAGAAATCGTCGCACCCGGCAAATTGGCCCAACATCTTCTTGAGTTGAACTCGCTGACGCCCGCGACATCATTTGAAGTCCATAACTCCTCCGGCCTACAGGACGAGCGAGCGATCATTTATGCATTGCTGTGTCGGGACCGAAAACTCTTCAACCGCTACAAGGGGCTGCAATGGCTGCTGAAGGGCCGCGTAGAAAGGATGCGGCCTTACCAGGAGTATTTAGAACGTACGGCCCAGAGGCAATACAAGAGTGACCTGCCGCGCCGCTTCATTCGTCAGTTGAAACGCGAGCAACTGCCAAAAACGGAGAGGGCGGTGTACGACAACTTGCGGGGGTGGCGCGTCAGAAGCGTCTACGAGGCGGTGGTCGAGTATGCCGAAATGCTTGATGGCCGAACAGAGAAGGCGCTGCATCGCGGTTGCTTAGTCCTGATTTACAATCTCCGCAGAATTCTAATTCGCTGCTGTCTCCGCTACATCAACGCGGACCTCTATATCCTTGACGAGTTTCAGCGATTTCGAGATCTGATCGATCTCGATAGTCAGGAAGAGCAATCCATCATCGCGCGAGAAGTGCTCCTTTCAAAACGAGCCTCAAGAGTACTGTTGCTGTCTGCCACACCCTTCAAGGCTTTCACCGACCACGATGATGTGGAACGGGGTGAGGACCATCACCGTGATTTTCGCAAGGTTCTCGATTTTCTTTTGGAGAAAGACGAAGTTCGACTGGCGCATTACGACCAACATCGCCAGGCATTGTACAGGCAACTTCTCGGCCTTCGGAAGGGAGAAATAGATCTGGACCCCGCACATCGCCACGAGGTGGAAACGCTTCTGCGTTCGGTGATCTGCCGCACAGAACGAAATAGCGTAGCAGATGACCCGGCCATCATGATTGATGATCAATGGCGAGAGCCCGTACAAGTCAGTGTCGGCGACATCGCGAATTTTCGGCAGACCGACCAAATCGTCATGGCGCTCAATCGACTGAAATTGCGAGCCAACAAACCTGTCGAGTACTGCAAGTCCGCGTTATTTCCATTCTCTTACCTGGACCACTACAAGATTAAGCAACTGCTCGCCGACCACAAGACGGATCCAGAAATTGAGCGCTGTCTCCGGCAAACAAAAGACGCTTGGCTCAATCTTGGGGCCATTCAGCGGTACAAGATGATCGTTGCTGAAGGTACGGAAGGGACTAGCCCGTCGAACGCTCGCTTAACAATGCTGGTAGAGAAGGCCATAGGCATTAAGGGGGCCGGGTTGCTTTGGATCCCTCCGAGCCTCCCCTACTATTCGCTCGGTGGCGCCTTCGAAGGCACAAACAATTTCAGCAAGACCCTTCTATTCTCAGCCTGGGTTATGGTACCGCGGGTAATAGGAACCCTTTTGTCCTACGAAGTTGAACGGCGCACCGTCGGAAATGCGGAGACGCGAGAGTCGGGCGAGAAAAACGAGCGCAAGTATTTCACAGCCGAAGGACAACGGCGCCATCCAGTTCCGCAGATTCGTTTTTCTCGCAAAGGGCGCGATCGCGACTCTCCGTTGCGCAATATGAGCAACTTCTGCCTGCTTTATCCCAGCCTTAGTCTAGCCTCAATGGTGAATTTGGTCAGTAATCTCGGTGAGAAGCTGAATCTTGATCAGCTGCGACGGAAGCTCAAAGCGTTACTTCGAAAGTCGATTGACAAGGCTCAATTGCAGCAATTCTCAATCGCCGGTGGTGATAGTGATCGTTGGTATTGGGCGGCTCCACTGCTCCTCGACAAGTCTAGTAAGGACTGGCATGCCATTCTTGAGGAGTGGTTCGGAAATGGCCCTGGCGAACCGTGGGGACGACCGACCTATTTTCGAGCAGTTTCGGAAAACTCCTCAGCAAAGGAGCAACACTTCGAGCATCTGCGTGAGTGCTTTGAGGAGCCGGCCACCATAGGACTGGGGCCGCTGCCAACGAATCTCGCTGAGGTGCTCGCCGATCTCGCCCTTGGTTCCCCGGCAATATCGACTCTCCGCAGCCTCCGCAGGATGTTCCCTCAGCAAAGTGATGCCAAGGCAATGGTTGGTGCGTTTGATGTGGCGGATGAATTCGTCAACTTGTTCAATAAGCCAGAATCAATCGCCGCTGTTCGGCTCGGTACTTCGAGAAACAATTACTGGCAAATGGTGGCGCGATACTGCGCCGATGGCTGCCTTCAAGCGGTTCTCGACGAGTATTTTCATGTGCTGAAAGGCCAGAACGTCGATGCCGAAGGCGCTATCGCTCAACTGCTGGGTTCGGTCAACCTGGAGACGGCGTCGATCAACGTCGACGATTTGAACACCTTTCTCTGCGGCGAGCCGAAGAAGATGCGTTGCCACTACGCAGTTGAGTTCGGCAGCCAACGGATCGAAACTGATGAAGGTGGGAAACGGGCCACCAATCTGCGTGAGGTTTTCAACTCTCCGTTTCGTCCATTTGTATTGGCAACTACATCCATCGGTCAGGAGGGTCTGGACTTTCACTACTATTGCCGGCGAATTGTTCACTGGAATTTGCCGGGCAACCCAATTGATCTGGAACAGCGCGAGGGGCGGATCAACCGCTACAAAGGTCTTGTCATTCGGCAGTTTCTGGCGACAAAATATCGTGAGGCGCTAGGCTGCGAACGCGACATCATTTCGAGTGATATTTGGGAACGGTTGTTCGAACTCGCAGACCGACATGAGCGACAGGATCGCGGCAAATGCGAACTCGTACCGTATTGGCACGTCGAAACAGATAGCATCAAAATCGAGCGAGTAGTTCCGCTTTACCCCTATAGCAGTGATCAGGCGCGGCTGACCAAGATTCTGAAAACACTCGCGGTGTACCGACTGGCATTCGGACAGCCGAGACAGGCAGAGTTGGTGGAACACTTACTGGAGCACGAATTCAGCGAAGACGAGATGAAGCAGATTCTCGATAATCTAATGATTGACCTTAGCCCAATAAGCCTTGAGAGAAGCGCAATAAATGAGGGCATGGCTCACATGCACGTGCTACAAGATACTAGTTCTGGGTGACCCTTCTTGCTCGCCCAGCTTTCCAGGTTCTGTTTTTCCACTGAACATATTTTTCGATTGTGGGCTCGAGCATAGCCCTCGTATGGCTTGAAATGTAGGCACGTTGCCCGATGAAGCATCATCGTCTCTCCCCTGACGTTGATAACGTAGCCGCTATCATTAGTCTGAATCCATTTTATGAAGTCATCGTGAGCGGTCGGGTTATTCCGATCGTTGAATTCGTGCATTTCGACTCTCCAAGGGGATATGTTTTACAGCTATGAATTAGGGATTAGCCTTTGCCTCGCACTAGCGACATGAACCGCTACCGCCCTCTAGCAATGATTCCAAAATCACGATCAAAATAATAGGAAGTCAAAAACCCCGCAAGGGTGAGGTCGTGGTTTCGCGCGCATCGCGCACCCTATTCCAATAAGGCGCGCGCCCTCACGTTGCTCCGGGCGCGCTGCTTCAGTTGATCTCTTTCTTTTCTAGGGACTCGGCTCATTCCACTACGTTCCATTTCAGCCGAGAACTCCAAGCAAGTTTAGTTTTCCCCCTTCTCCGTTGCGATTGTGCCACGGGAGCCCGTCCGACAACTCTCCGCAAAGCCTCCGAGTCCTCCACTGCGTTCCGGCAGTCCCTGTGTCGGTTGGGCGCCCACCCGTGTCCCAACCTCACTACGAAGGGGGAAAACGCATGTTTTAGACCCCAGACCAAAACCACGCAACGCGAAAAGGAGACCGGAACAATGGAGAGACACAGCACACCAGCCGCCGACATTCCCAAGTGGTCAGCTTTGCTAGTTGAAGCAGTCAACAAACCCGGCCTGATCATGGACGCTTACAGCGCGTTTCACTCGTACAGCATCGGCAATCAAATTCTCGCGATGATCCAGTGCCAGTTACGCGGACTGGAACCCGGCCCGATCAATACCTTTCCCGGATGGCAAGCACTCGGCCGAAACGTCAAACGCGGCGAGCGCGCCCTAATGCTTTGTATGCCCATCACGCGCAAACGCCGCGATGAAGAATCAGACGGCAGCAGCAACGACGAGACGAACGGCGCACCCGCTTACACCGCTTTTGTCTATAAGCCTCGCTGGTTTGTTGTCTCGCAAACAAGCGGCGAGGAATTCATCCCGGCACGGATGCCAGAGTGGGATGCCGAGCGCGCGCTTGCCACCCTCGACATTGAACAGATCCCATTCACCGCGACAGACGGCAACTGCCAAGGCTACGCCAAGAATCGCCAGCTCGCGATCAATCCCGTGGCGCAGCTTCCGCACAAGACCCTTTTTCACGAAGCCGCGCACATCACGTTAGGCCATACCGCCGAGGCAGAATTTACCGATACCGAACGGACGCCGCGCAACCTGCGCGAAGTCGAAGCGGAAGCCGTCGCGATGCTTTGCTGCGAAGCGCTCAACCTCGAAGGCGCAGATTTTTGTCGCGGTTATATCCAGAACTGGTTAGGCCCGGCATCCGACGCCAACCGCGAAGCAATCCCGGAAAAGAGCGCGCAGAAGATCTTCCGCGCCGCTGATCAAATCCTACGCGCCGGACGACTACAACCCAACCCCGAGCAAGAGCAGTGACGAAACGAAAACGGACTAGGCAAGCACGCGAACGCTCGCCTAGTCCAGGCACCAACCTTTCACCAAACAGGAGAAATGCGATGCAAGCAAACTCTAGCACAACGCCGCCTGCCACAAATGGCCGAGTCAAATTCGCCATGTTCTCTTTGGGCCAGACCTTCATCACGCCCGGAGCACAAGAAGCACTCCAAATCGCCGGACAAACAGAGCTTGAATTCCTGCGCAGACACATGAGCGGAGATTGGGGAGAGTTGCCCGAGGACGACATTCAGGAGAACGAGCTTTCACTAAGGAAAGGCTTTCGACTCTTGAGCGCGTACCAAACGGGCAAGGGCCAGAAGCTTTGGATCATCACCGAGGCAGACCGTTCGGCCACGACCTTGTTGCTTCCCGACGAGTACTAAACCAGCAAAGAGAACGGGCCAGTGAAGCGCGCCAACGCCCACTGGCCCACACACCAAACTTTCACCCGTCGAAGGAGATCATTTGATGCTTGCGCAAAACTGTATACCCGCCAGAACTGAATCGACAACCGAACTCCAACGCGGCACGCCGGAACTAATCCGCGAGCTTCTTGCGCGCCTAAATGCCGGAGAGACTTTCGACAATCCGAAGCTAACCAAGATCGCCGATCGGATCTTTGGCGGCAGTCGCGCCCAAGGCAAATACAACCCGCGCGACGCTTACGACGCTTTCGAAGTCGCCGTGAACAAATATCTTGAGAACCAGGCCGGAGAGTTGCTGCGGATGTACCCGCCCGACGCGCTTGCTTCCGTCTTGCGACCACTTACAGCGCGCTTGCCCCGACAGTGTGACCGCACCCAGGAGCAAAGCGAGCTGCAGCAATTCTCGACTCCGCCCGCGCTTGCTTACCTTGCGGCTCGGCTACTGGACGCGAAGCCGACCGATATTGTGTTAGAGCCATCGGCAGGGACCGGAAGTCTGGCAATCTGGCCCCGAGCGATCGGCGCTAGAGTTATCTGCAACGAGATCAGTACGCGCCGCTTTGCCTTGCTTACCTCAGAGCTGGGCTTTGAAGCGCTTCCCGTTGACGCCGAGATCATAGACGACCTGTTACCCGCCGAGATCAAACCCACAGCCGTTTTGATGAATCCGCCCTTTAGCGCCACGGGCGGCAGAGTGGCGCAGCATAAAGCCCTCTACGGCTCCCGCCACGTCGCAAGCGCCCTGCGCAGACTCCAGGAAGGCGGACGACTGGTCGCGATTGTTGGCGAAGCGATGAGCTTTCATCACCCGAACTTTAGCGAATGGTGGCAGCGCATTGCATGCCTCTGCAACGTCCGAGCAAACCTCACACTGAGCGGTAGCGAATATGCGAAGTACGGGGCAGCCCCCGACATTCAGATCCTGGTCATTGATAAGACAGGCGCGACCCCCGACCAGAACTGGCAAGAGCAACTCAAGAGCATTCATTGGGGAGAAGCTAGGACACTTGAGGACGCATGGGAAGCACTCAAGGACTTAGTTGAGCCTATACCCAGCAATGAACCGGACGGCGATCCAAACAATGACCCGGACGACTCGGAACCAAGCGGAGATCTGTTTGTCCCTTACGGACCAGCGAAACTCAAAGGCGGCAAGCCGCATCCCGCCGTCATAGTTGAATCGGCATCAATGGCCGCTGTAGTTCCGCCCGACCTCACATATAGACCACACCTCGCGCCGGAGATTGTCACCGAAGGCCGACTCTCGGACATTCAGCTTGAGCGAGTGATCTATGCCGGACAACGACACCAGCAACGATTACCGGACGGCGCGCGCGCCGGCTTCTTTGTCGGCGACGGCACCGGAGTTGGCAAAGGCCGCGTACTCGCCGGCATTATCGCTGACAACTGGAACCAAGGCCGCGAGCGGTCGCTGTGGCTGTCAGTCAATAACGACTTGCTGGAATCCGCGCGACGCGATCTCTCCGACTTAGGACTAACGAACATTTCGCTGGCGCGAATCAATGACTACCCACCAGCCGGAGAAATTGCTTTACCACGTGGAGTGATCTTTAGCTCTTACTCATCACTAATCGCCGCCGCCAAATCAGGCGAGAAGCGAATCGATCAGATTCAGCGATGGCTTGGCAGTGATGGCGTAGTCATATTTGACGAAGCGCACAAAGCCAAGAACGCCCTCGCAGGTGGTCGAGGCGAACCAACACTGACCGGACAGGCTGTCATTGACCTCCAGGACCCGGAGCGCAACGCGGAGTATCGAGTTGTCTATTCATCCGCCACCGGAGCGACCGATGTGCGCAACATGGCCTATATGACTCGCCTTGGACTTTGGAGCCTTGGGACGAGCTTTCCCGGCGGCTTTCAAGAGTTCATGCAGGAGATTGAATCCGGCGGAGTGGGCGCCATGGAAATGGTCAGCCGCGATATGAAAGCGCTCGGCCTGTACCTGTCAGGATCGATCTCGTTCGGTGTTTGTCCGCAAAGTGGCAAAGCGGTTGAATATCGCGAGCGCATTCACCGACTCACGCCACAGCAACGGGACATGTACGACCGCGCCGCCGCAGCCTGGCAAGCCGTACTCCGAAACATAGACGACGCTTTACTAATCACCAATGGCGGAAGGCGAGCGCGCGCCACTGCGCTTACCCGATTCTGGGGAGACCATCAGCGATTCTTCCGACAAGTGATCTGTGCTTTCAAAGTGCCCAGCGTGATTGCCGAAACCGAAGCAGCATTAAGCGAGAGCAAATCGATTGTGATCTCGCTGGTAGGAACCGGCGAAGCCCGGACCCGTGCGCAGGTGGCTAAAGCCACCGCCAACGGCGGAATGCTTGAGGACCTGGACTTCTCACCGCGCGAAGTAGTCGCCGCGATGGTCGATCGCGCCTTCCCGACCACGCTATATCAGGACGTAACCGATCCCGCATCAGGCAAGACAATCCAAGTGCCCGTGAGAGACGCACAAGGCAACATCGTGCAGAGCAAAGAAGCCCTGCGAATGAAGCAAGCGGTAATCGATGGCCTGTCAGCCTTAGAGTTGCCGGAGAACCCGCTTGACCAACTTGTCAATCATTTCGGAGAGCGAAGTGTTGCCGAACTGACCGGAAGGACACGCCGACTAATCCGCGACTCACGCGGCCGAGTTGAGTACAAAAAGCGCGCGCCGGAAGGCGTTGCAATGCACCGAACCAATGTTCACGAGATGGAACAGTTTCAAGCGGGCAAGAAGCGGATTGCGATTATCAGCGATGCCGCCGCAATGGGAATCTCGCTTCATGCGTCCAACCGCGCTGAGAACAGACAACGCCGAGTCCACATCACGCTTGAGCTTGGTTGGAGTGCCGACAAACAAATGCAGACGTTCGGCCGGACGCACCGAAGCGATCAAGCCGTGCCGCCTGAATACGTCTTGCTGTCAACGGAGCTTGGCGGCGAGAAGCGCTTTAGCTCTACCATCGCGCGGAGGCTTGGCAGTCTGGGAGCATTGACCAAAGGCGACCGAGGCGCAGCCGATAGTGGCGACCTCGCCAAGTACAACTTTGAAACCGAAGAAGGCAAAGCCACCCTGTGTCTCATGCTGCGACGCATTGTCGAGAGTGGCAATATCCCAGGTATCGGCAACCCGCGCCAGACGCTTCGTGATATCGGATTGCTTGTCCGCAGCCGCGACGGCAGCGAGGATGTGCGGAAGGAAGATCTCTACAACGTGCCGCGATTCCTTAACCGCGTGTTGGCCCTCGACGTTGAGCACCAAAACGCCTTGTTCGATCACTTTGTTGACCTGTTCGATCAGACCGTGCGTTACGCCAAAGCCAACGGCACCTTTGACGAAGGAGTAACCGACATAAAGGCGCTTGCCATCCGGGTCGCAAAGCCGGCCCGCGTAGTGCACACGGACGAGATCACGAACGCCCAAACCACGCACTACACCCTTGAGATTGACGTACCCTCGAAAGCAGTCAGCTTCGACGAGGCGGAGCGAGTGCGCAGACGCAAGACCGGAGCATTCTTTCGCCACCGGAAGAACGGTCACTTTATCCTGGCACTTGAATCTGGACGCCATACCAACCCGGAGAGCGGAAACAGTTACCGCACGTTCGCAGTCTGGAAACCCGAAGCGGCCCGCGCCAACTACATTCACGACGACGAGCTAAGGGAGAAGTACCGACCAGTTGCACCCGGTAAGGCACGCGAATGGTGGACGCAGAAACATGCCACCGTTCCGCCGATTGAAACACTCGAGACGCACATTATAGGCGGAGCCATCATCCCGCTCTGGCAGCGGTTCAAGACCCATGAGGAAGCTCGCTTGCGCGTGGTACGCGTAACCACGGACGACGGGCAGCGCATTGTCGGCATTCGGATACCGTCCGAACAAGTTGGCGTAGTCGTCCGAGCGCTTGGCTCGACTCGCGACCTGCGCGAACCGGACGAGATCTTTACCGGCATCCTGGACGAAGGCGACGAAGTCCAGCTTGTTTCTGGTCTCAAGCTTCGCCGAACGTTCGTTCACCGGGAGCGGGTCATTGAATTATGCGGAGCCGACCCCTTCAAGTTTGCCGAACTGCGGAAGCTTGGTTTGATCAATTCGCAGATTGACTGGAAACAAAGATTCTTCGTTCCTACCGATGAAGAACCCGGCACCGAAATACTGACTGCTTTGCTCAATCGCTATCCAGTTCTCATAGCCGACGACGGCAGCCAGAACGAGGCGACGGAGCCCGAGGCAAGCCCAGAAACGCGCCCCCCGCAGATCGTTGACCTTGAGCAGTGGGTTGTTGCAGTAAGCGACCCACACAGCAACTGGCAGGAGAGCGCACGAGAGCCGATTGACCTACCGCCCGCGCCAACGGCGAAGCCAGACTTTGCTTTGACCTCCACACGTAGAGCCTTTGGTTCCGATACACAGTCAGGACCAGGCGCGAGGGCGACCCAGCTGGGCTTTGACTTCTAAGGAGCCGGATAAAAAATCTAATGTCTGCTGCCTTATCCAAATTGACGGAATCGGATGACGCGTCGCAAGACACCTGCAGCTTTGGCCCGGAAAGGCTCTGTGCGCTGCGAGAGGAGGCGCGGCCAACCACGCTGACGGGCGACCGACTATTGGCCTTAGAAGCGCTGCAGCTATTGATGCGATTGGACCGAGATCTGCGCGAAGCACGAGCGCAATGGAATCAGGACTGGTTCCGCAGAGTTATGCATGCCCGTTCAAGAGTTGTTTTAAGACTGCGGAGGCGTTGGGAAAAAATCGAACGGAAGCCGGCAATTCCCTTGGGCAGTCTGAGGCGACGATATCACGCTAACCTGGCCGAGTATCTCTACCGCCCCAACGATTGAACGGAATTGCCGACGCATTCTGAACCGCCTATCTGCCTATCTATTCCACTCTCAGTCATTGCACCAAAGATGGCTTCGCTCCCCATCACGCGGTGACGACATCATCAATAAAACGCCCGACAGCCTAAGGTGACTTTCACTACTGTATACAGGCTCTTCCCATTCAGGCTGATTTAGGGAAATGAAGACAAAAACCTCTGTTGGCTAAGTTGTGATTGCGCGCGCTCACGCGCACCCTCGTCCCGGTTAACATTGGAGTTCTCATCCAACTTGAACGAATCTGAGTCCGAGTAAAGACCCAGCGGGAACAAACATGCCACCAATCACATTCTCGCGACTGGTCCAATCATGCCAAACTGACCGGGTGCCGGGCAGAGCTTCGACGATCCAAAACCGGTCTCGTTCTGCCTTTGAGCGGGCGGTGTTAATGACATTACACTCGAAGATTAATGAGCAGACAGGATAGGGCATGTTTTTACGACCATCAGCTTTGTGTAACTCAAAGAATCTGAAGACGTTAACATGTTACGAAAATTAACTTTTTTCGTTAACGCATTAACCTTTCCCACAACCATGTTTTCTTGCAGCTATTTAGAGGTTAATCTAGACTCGATTCTTGATGAACGTCATTGAGGGTAAGGGAGGTGTCAAAACGTCGAATGAGGAAGAGCAAGCGAATAATTTCGAAAGCCAAAACGTATGGTTTCCATCCCTGGGCAGACCAAGTGGACGCCGTCAATCAGCTTGTCATTGAGACGAAGGAAACTGAATCCACAGTCCTCCGAAAACTTGTCGACGAAGCCCTTGCCGCGCGCCGTCGTCAGACCTCTGAAGCCGAACTATTCGGCTCGCCGTCCAATGAAGGTATTGCCGAAACGATTCAGACTGTTCAGACCTTATTGCTCAAACTTGTCCGCCAGGGAGATACCTCGCTACGTATGCAGGACGTCACTCTCGCCCTACTGCAAGACACAATGGCCGAGGCTCGCGCTGGCAGGAAGGCCTCATGGGAACAGGGAGTGGTAACCCTGAAGGAAGGCGGGTTGAATTCTAGTCAGATCGCGAAGCGTTTCGAGGCGGAGACCGCGGCAGCGAAAGACTTCGCTTATGGTGCAGCGCAGGAACTTAAAAAGCAGCAAGATCGGTGACTGCCAGATACTCAGGATTCGAGACTCAGAAATGCCCGCAAGCGATTCAACTCCGCATCGAGCTCGCGCTTGAAGCCACGGTCCCGAGGCGGTGCGAGGCGACATAGCCGAAGTCAGACTTGAGTTACACCATGCTCCACTGAAAGGTTGCTCCAGCCAACAACGCGGTCACGCCAAAGCAGCGGCAGAGCGTAGTAGCCAAGCTTCCGTTTGGGCGCCGGCGTTTAAGCTTCGAAGCGGTAAACCCAACCCCACAACAGGTCGAAGCGAGCGCGGTCTCGCACCACGGGATCGAACGGAGCCAGCAAGCGGACTGTGTCATCCGAAACACTCTGCGCAGCATCTTCATCGACGGGCCAATACCAATCGACGCCATCGACGCGCACATGCGAGAGCCGCCCTTTCGCCCGCTCCAGAGCACTCGTCAACTCACCCCGCCACTGCGGCACGGCAAAGCGTAGCCGTTGACGAACAAAGAAGGACAAGCTAGCACTCGGCAGCGGCGCATAAATGCGCACGACGACATCGACCAGCGCGTCGATCCGCGCGCGGCGCTCAGCTTCATCGACCGGCCCGAGCCCGTGCTCATGAGTGGCATAGATGCGGATGCCGCCTTCGCGCCGCGCGACACGCAGCAGACCAGGTAATGCATCGCATCAAGGAGATGGGTCGTGGCGTTTGACGAGCCACCCCAGGCGTTCTTCACCGTGCCGTGCGAGAAATGGTCATCAACCTCGCGCGGATGTACTGCACCGCGTTCGCGCACGAACTCTAGCAGGAGTTGCGCCTGCTTCCTGCGGGCAGCGGGCCAAGGCAGCGTGATGTTTTCGGCAGGAACACGGCTATCCGAGCGCGGATGCATCAGCGCCTGAATGGAACTCGTCACGAAGCCGTAAGTGACGAAGAAGTCTTCCTTGATGTCGAGCTTCTAGTAGCGGCCTTCGAGGTCGCCGACGCGGTAGTCCTTAACTCGATGGCGTAGCATAAAGTCCTGCGCTCGCGCCGGTGCGCGAATCCGATCGGCCTGCACAAACCCCAGTCGGTGAAGGGCGCGCTTTAGCGTAGTGGGAGTAAAGAGGCTTCGGGCGATCGCAAAGCGCCGCAGCTCGTTGATTGTGATCAGCATAAGCAACTGTTTGTAGGGCTTAGGAAGGTCATTGCTTTATGAAAACTATCGTGGTCCTGACGAGAGTGGTTACTTGAACTTAACGTGCCCGACCGCAACCATCAATGAAATCGGACACTCTGATTGGGTCAGCACGTAGTGAACATTCGCAGTTCGAAGTTCCATCTGTGACGAAAAGAAAAATACCTGATCCGATCTCTGACAGATGATCGCCCACCTCTCCGATCAGGGATGAACTCCCCAGTTAATCGTCCAGCCCCACGCTCAAATTCCCGCGCAAATAGACACATTTTCTAGGACCGAAGATCAAGACAAAAACGTGTTAATCGACGAAGCCAATGGCACGCCGATTGAAATGCTGGAATGCGCTCAGAGCTTGATATTGACTTCTCTGAAACTCGTGGACGGTACTCGCTGGACTGCCGGCAATAGATACAACGATGCCTTCGAAAGTAACCGAACCAAAATTCTCAATGGAAAAAGTCGCCGAGATAATTGGTGTTCATGTCTCGACTGTTTCACGCTTGATGGACAGCTGCAAACTCGGCTACTACCAAATTGGCCGCAGACGCGTGGTTGGCGAAAGCCATTTACAACAATATCTCTCACTCGCCGAGCGTCAAGCCAAGGCAACTTCTATCCACTGAAAACCAAGAAAGCCTGCCGACACTGGCAAGCTTCCTTCAACTCCCCAACGGTGCCGCTACAGAAGAGCGTCAGTGAATGACTTCCATATCGACCTCTGGTTGCTGTCCCTTCAGCGCTGACTTCTGTTCCTCTTGCCACTCCTCAAAAACCATCGCGGCATCATTGATTGTTTGACGAGTGCTATTGACGTAACGCCGCGTAGTCTTTGGATCGGTATGGCCTAACACCTGACCAACAAGCGCGAGCTGCATCTTTCGAGCCAACCTCGTAGCCGCTGTGTGCCGCAAATCGTGGAAGCGCAAATGCTGCAAGCCAGCATCTTCACGCGCGGCTTGCCAACTACGCTGCACATTGCTCGTAATACCAAATACCAGATCCTCATCAGGCTTGATTCCAGTCTTAGGACTAATGCGAAATGCTTTTACGGACTTCTTACCTTTGAGCTCTTGCAAAGCTGCCTTTAACCTCCCGGTCAATGGCACTTCCCGATGTTGAACCGTCTTTGCCTTGTAGCTTGTGATGTTTGTAATCACGCCTTCATCAAAATTGACATCCGCCCAACGTAAGCCAAACAGTTCGCCCTGGCGAGCCCCGGTATCAAGCGCCGCAATCACTAACGCCCTTAAGTGTCGCCTTGTGTCTCCTGAACACGCTTCTAACAATTTTTCCTCATCAGCTGGCGTTAGAATCGTTTCGCGCTCTCGCTCGTCAGCGATCGTAATCAGCTCTCCAGCTTTCACCTTCGAGAACGGGTTAACAATAATCCAATCATTGATCATGGCCTCATTCAAGATAGCCCTCAACGTTGACATTATTCGATTAGCAGTTGGGATACTTCTATCCTTGAGTAGGAATGTCCGGCAAGCACGTAAACTACTAACTCTGATCTCTCGGACCCTCATCCCACCCACATAAACACCTTCCGGTCCTTCCTTATCCTTGACAGCACCAAAGAAACCCGCAATGGCCTTGATGTGGGAATCGATCGTGTCCTTCCCTCTAACACCGCCCTTCTTTCGCCCTTCACTATCGTACTCCGCCTTGTAGTAACGAGTTTTCAAACAGTGCTCCAACAAAGCACCGATACTCATCTCGTGAGACTCAACCGCTACCTGGCCACCAGCGAGAAATTCCTTCTCTAAATCCTTGACCATCCGCCTCGCCTCGGATTGGGAGCCAGCACTCTTCGACTTCTCCTTCTTAGCACCCGTAGCCTCATCCTTGTAAACCAAACGAGCGATCCACTCTTGCCGACCCCCACGCCGGCGCTTGCGAGTACTAGTGAAGTATTTCATCCCGATAATCCTCTTATTTGCCAAGACACATTTAAGCCCCTCGCAGGGACTAATTGGCGCTTAGAATAACACGTTTGGTGGGACAGGTGGTGGGACAAATGTTCAGCGTGAGGAAGATTCTTTCTTTTTGCTAAAGAATTTGGAGCGGGCGACGAGGATCGAACTCGCAACTTTCAGCTTGGGAAGCTGACACTCTACCATTGAGTTACGCCCGCTCAGGCAAAGGATGAAGGCGGAAGGATGCAGGATGAATAAACGCGCATTCCTTACGCTTCGAGGAATTACCCTGGCGATTGCAAGATAATGAAAGGCGCGGACAGTGTCAATTAACCAGGGCATCTAATGACAGGCACATAACGTTTAGAGGAGCCTCAACATGAGGTCAAAGCATCTCGCGCTTCCCTGCTCTCATGAATCGAGAAACGGAGTCACGAGTTCCTGCCAACGTCCCTGCGCTTTGAGGATCAACTCCACCACCTCGCGCACGGCGCCATGCCCGCCCGGTTGCTGAGTGACGAAGTGAGCGGCAGCACGCGTCTCGTTGACGGCGTCGGCGACCGCGACCGCCAGCTCCACGCGCCGCATTAAAGGAATGTCAGCGAGGTCGTCGCCCACAAAGGCTACTGCGCTCTCATCTACGCGCGCCTCGGCAAGCAGCTCTCGAAAATCTTTGATTTTGTCGTGTGACCCCTGCCGCAAATAATTGATGCCCAGCTCCCGCACACGCTGCTCGACAAAGCTCGATTCGCGTCCGGAGATGACGCCAGTCTGCAAACCGGCGCGGTGCAACAACACCAGTCCCTGCCCATCGCGCACGTTGAAAAATTTCTGTTCATCACCGTTCTCGAGCAGCATCAGACGACCGTCGGTGAGCACACCATCACAATCCATCAATAGCAGCTTGATGTGCGAGGCACGTCGTTCGATTGCGGAGGGATCTTCCATAGGTGTCAGGTATCGGGTATCGGGTAACGGGTAACGGGTAACGGGTTGTCAGATGACGGGTGTACGATCTTATGTGCCTTCAATGACGAGCCACCCGGTACCTGGCACCCGCCACCCGATACCCGCCACCTCTCTTACCGTACTTCGAACAACTCAATACCGGTGAGCCTCCAGACGCCCCCCATGCGTGCCAGAATCAGCACTGCTGTCCCAGACTGCTCTTTGCCGAGCACCTTTGAAGTAATAAACACATCCGCGGCGAGCAAGTTATTTTCCAACTGCTCTGTGCGCAGCACGCGAGTCTGCCAGATTTCGGGCTTGGTGCCGACTATTCCGCCCACGAATCTAATCAGCTCGCCCGGCACAACTTTGCTGTCGAGATCCGCCTTTGTGCCATTGGTGATGGTATGGTCCAGTTGCCCCAGAAACGTGCGCGCCGATTCATCCACGGGTGGAGCGCTATTGGCTACTGCCGACTCAGCCTTGATTCTTTCCGCTCGGGCCGCGAGCGATGCGGCATACTCGCCTTCGGCCCGGGATGCGTTGTTGAAGTGTTTGGCAGCCTCCGCAGCTTGTCCTTTTCTGAGGGCTATTTCGCCGAGGCCAATGTTGCCCCACGCAAAGGTCGCCGCCGTCGGGAGCGCATCATCGAGCGCGGAGCGAAATAGTTTCTCGGCCTCATCAACTTTGTTCTCGCCCAGAAGCGCCCGCGCCAACAACACTCTTGCTTCCTGTACGCGCGGATTTGCCGACAGCACCTCTCTCGAAACGCGCTCGGCGCCGGCAAAGTCCTGCGCGGTAAGCAGGCGGCGAACTTCGGCCGTTGCCTCACCCACATCGCGCACGCGCGGAATGACATCATCTGTATAATCGAGTTGCGGATAAAGCTTGTCCGGATCGATCTCGACCCGCACCACTTTTGCGGCCGTCTTAAAAACGGCTTCGCCGAAGTTTTGCGCCGGCACGGTCGTCTCAATCCGCAGTTGCTCGCCTCGATCGGTCGTGGCCGTGACACTGACAACCGCGTCCACCGTACCGATGTTCCTGAGCGCCGCCACCCACGCGCCGGCTCTTTGTTGTGGGAGACCAACCATCAAGTTCATGTCTGTCGGCTGGTCCCACTCCTGATCGAGCAACGCCTTCAAAGCACTCCCACCTTGCTCGTTAAGCCGCGTCCTTAGAGCCGGCAAGCTCAACCCACCAGGACTCTGCAGCGACCGCAGCGTGGTCATGAAAGCGTCGCGGCCCAGCCGTCGTTCGACCAGGCGCCAGACCATCGCGCTCTTGTTGGGGACTTCGTTGTAATAGGTGTCGTCCAATGGACTGGAGCGAGTCAGGGGCAAATCACGTTTGGCCACAGATTCATGCGCGGTGCGTTCACGCAATAATTCGGCTTCTGCCGCGTCTCGTCCGAACTGTTTTTCGATAAACAGCGTGGCCAGATAGCGCGGCAGACCTTCGCGCAAAACTCCCACGCTCTCGCCGCGAATGGGCGTCTGCGCACCCACCCACAGTTGGGCCACCGACTCAGCGATCAGCATCGCTGTGACGGCGTCGAGTTTGGCGCGGCGGAAAGCGCCCTCTTCGATCAAGACCGTCCCGGCATCGCTAAACCCTGCGCCACGGCGCACGGCCACGAGGCGAATAGGAGTATCGGGAGCGGGGCCGAGCATGCCGGCATAAAACGCGCGCGCGCCCGCGGCAGCATTAATCATCGAGTCGGCTTGCTTTCTCTCCTCGGCCGCTGCGCCTTTGGGCAGAAAAGCCACCACTCCCTTGCTGTCGCCCGAGCCTTCATCGCGGTCCCACTCTCCCTGCAAGAAAAACGGCTCGCCATTCAGTGCCTGTTCATAGAGCACTGCGCCGCCCTGTGCTTTCTCGATTCCCGAACTGATCACGTTGGCGCCATCGACGCGCAACTTAAAAGGCGCCGTGTCAGCCCCGCGAATGGTGAAGGGAGTGTTCAGCATCGGGTACCATCCGCCCGCGGTTGAATCCGACGTGGAGATTGGCGCCGCTGGAAGAAACTGCGTTCCCAAAGGCGAGATGGCTTGACGGCCTGTGTTGCCTTCCAACACCAGACGATAGTCGATCACCACACTGGCACTGGAGTTCCCGGCCACTTGAGGTGAAAGCGTGATGCTCAGCCGTTGCACGTTCCCACGCGTATCGGCAAGCGTCAGGAACGTCGCAGTCACGCCGTTGACCTTGACACTGCTCACCTTGGCCTTCGAGTTAATCCGCAGCGTCAAACTGTTTCCGGCGCCCCGCCCGACGTTATTCATCGTCAGGGTGGCCACTGCGTTCAGCGTGCGTTCGGACTGTTGCACATTCGCGGCGATATCAAATGCCCCCACCTGCCACGACGCTCGGGCATCGTCCTGCGCCTGGACCACAGGGGAGATGAAAGCCACAAAAATAATCAGTGCTAGAAATGTTTTCATAGATAGACAGAACCGAATTCTAAGTTTGAACAGCTAGCGGCGGCGGCGTAGCAGGGCAGTAGCCCGAGCGCTTGCTGGCTGCTGAAAAAGTGATTTACGATCCACGAAATTACACGAAGCAGCACGAAGTCACACGAAAAAAGGTGCGGTTTTCTTAGTGTTATTTCGTGTTCGTTCGTGTGACTTCGTGGATCGTGTGGACTCTTTGATCAATACACCTGTTTTTTAGCAATCAGTTACGGGGCTACGCACGTTGGCCCACCAACCTCAAGTTGATCGCCGACGCCCTTCCTTACGGTCGGGCTACTGCCCCGGCGCTCCACACCATTTGATGAATGTCACGCAGCGTATTCAGGAGCGACTGCAGGCGTTCGAGCGGTAACGCATTCGGCCCATCAGACGGTGCGCGTTCCGGGCATTCATGTACCTCCATGAACACCGCGTCGATACCGCATGCTACTCCGGCGCGCGCGAGCGGTTCGATGTACTCGGATTGCCCACCGGTTGCATGTCCCAGGCCGCCCGGCAATTGCAGCGAATGGGTAACATCAAACACAACCGGCACGCCAAAACTGCGCATGATCGGAAACGAGCGCATGTCGACGACGAGATTGTTATAGCCGAAGCTGACGCCACGCTCAGTTAAAAGCAGTTTCTCGCATCCCGCCGCACGCGCCTTATCGACAATATTCCGTGCGTCCTGTGGCGCCAGGAACTGTCCCTTCTTGATGTTCACAGCCCGGCCTGATCGAGCAGCCTCAACGACCAGATCAGTTTGTCTTGAGAGGAACGCGGGAATCTGCAACACGTCGGCCACTTCGGCGACTCGTGCTACCTGCGAAACCTCATGCACATCGGTGAGCACCGGCACGCCCAGTTCATCTTTGACTTGCTTGAGCACTGCGAGCCCGGCCTCCATCCCCAGACCGCGAAAGCTTTTTCCGGACGAACGGTTTGCTTTGTCGAACGACGATTTGAAGACCAGGTCGAGTCCCGCGGCCTGCGCGCGTTTAAGGCATTCGCGGGCCATCATCAATGTGTGTTCAGGAGACTCGATCACGCACGGGCCGGCGATGATCGTTAAGCGACCATCACCGAATGTAGCGTTACCGACTTTGAATGACTGACTCATCGAGGGCTTTGGCTAGTGTAGTGTTTCTAAAGTTCGCGTAACAAATGGTTGGTCGGTTTTCAGTCCCAGAGGGACGAAATATTTATAGAGCCGAGTTCAAGAAGAACTTTGAAGCTCCGGAGGAGCGACATAAATTGTTCCGAGCAAGGCATATTTCGCTCCTCCGGAGCTGAGATGGTTCGGTTCGAATTCTGGTTCTATAAATATTTCGTCCCTCTGGGACTGAAAGCAGGCGCCCAGATTGACGGATTCATTTTTAAGCGAACTTTAGAAACACCATACTAGAAAGCGCGGCTCACTGCTAAACTCAGGCTTAATCATTTCGGGATCAGTGTTGCTTCCTGTTTTTTTTCTTAAAGAGGTCTTTCACTACGCCAATAATCCCTGTTTCCTTTTCCTCCGGCTTCTTTTGTGCCGCCCTCCGAGGATTTTCCTTTTTTTCGCCCTTCGGCGTCGCTGAAGGCGATGGCGAAGGCGAAGGAGACGGCGAAGGTGCCGGCGATGGCGCCACTGCCGCGGGCGAAGGACTTGCGGCAACATTAGCGTTGGTTACCGCCGCTGTTCCACGCGAGCGGCCCACAAGAAAGGCCACCCCAGCCAACAACGCAATCACCAGCGCGGCAGCCACTAACAAGATCGCTTTTCCAAGTGAGCGGTTTTTCTGGTAACTAACGTTGACGTTGACCCGCGAGTGGTTCGGTGGCGCGGCCGCTTGTTGAGCGACGACCACATTCTGCGCCGTGGGCAGAGCAGCGGAAGTACCACTTGTTTCAATGATACCCGCAGTCCCGGTGTTGCCGACGATCGTCAGTTCATTCGCTCCCGAAGTACTGGCGCGGTTCTCGCGCAAACGTCCGAGATCGACTACCAATCGTCCGGAAGGCGACTCAGTGCCGGCGCTGCGCAAGGCTTCAATGCTAGGGGCACTTGCGGCACCGGCGTGCTCCAGACCCAAACGCTCGGCCGTCTCGAAAAGCTCCTGCCGGAAAGAGTTGGCGTCGGCCGGCCGATCTTCCGGCTTCTTTTCCAAAGCATGGAGTACCACATCTTCCAAAGCCTGCGGGATTGAAGCCACAAACTCACTCGGCCGGCGCGGCATCTCGGTCGAATGCTTCATGGCAATCGCGAGAGGTGTCGAGCCACCGAATGGCACGGTGCCCGTAAGCATCTCGTAAAGAATCACGCCGAGGCTGTAGACGTCCGCGGCCGGTGTGAGCGGGCTGGCGCTGCACTGTTCCGGCGACATGTAGCGCGGCGTTCCAATCATCGCTCCGACCTGAGTCAAGGTCAGATGATCCTCGTCATCGAGGAAATCAGCGGCCACCTTCGCAATGCCAAAGTCCAGCACCTTAACTAAAGCGGGCACGTCCGAACGCTGCACAATAAAAATGTTCGCCGGTTTCAGGTCGCGGTGGATAATTCCCGCCTCGTGCGCCGCAGCCACCGCTGAGGCTACCTGCATCATGATCGAAACAGAGCGGGCCACATCCAGGGGCGCTTCCTTGGAAAGCAGATCGCGCAGGGTCTTGCCCTCGAGCAATTCCATCACGATGTAGACGTAACCGTCGGAGGTCTGGCCAAAGTCCGTGACCCCGACAGCGTTCGAGTGTTGCAGCCGTCCGGCGGCTCTGGCTTCACGACGGAAGCGCGTTTTGGCGGCTTCATCCTCAACAAAACGAGGGTTCAGTACCTTTACGGCCACGGCCCGATCGATCAGCAGATGCTTGGCGCGATAAACCGTTCCCATGCCGCCGATGCCGAGCCGTGACTCCAGCAGATACTTGTCGTCAAGAGTGCGACCGAGCAATGGATCGACAGGGTCTGCGGAAACACTGGTGGCGTCGGCCTGCAAGAGGGTGTTGTCCTGAGGACAGGTCTTCAGGTCATCTGGAAAATCTTTGCCGCATGTGGGGCAATGAAGCATAAAGGTTGCGCCGGCAAAACGTCCGCGAAGATGAGTCGCGTAATTATGTCTTAAAAAGGATTTTCATGCACTGAGGCGGATGTGTCGGCGAGTAGTTGATAAGGACCTGCGCCGCGGCTTTGGGAAGCACCTCTGTCGAAAAACTCCGTTTAGACTGGGCACTTGTGCCCTGTGCTGACCAGGCGGACAAGTCCGCTAGCTAAACGGAAGATCCAATAACAGATCATCAGACCAGCGGTCGGTCTCACCCGGGGTTCAGTCAGCGCCGGTTACCGTTGCCCGCTCGTGGATCACGGCCTCTGGCGGCTCGTCGACCTTGTCCATGCTCGTTTCATTCTGCAGCCGGTTAGCATGAGCGGCGCGCACAAACGACGCAAACAGCGGATGGGCATTGAGGGGTTTTGATTTGTACTCAGGGTGAAACTGACAACCGAGAAACCACGGATGGGTGTCCCGAGGCAACTCGATCATCTCGACAAATTTCTGATCCGGAGAGATGCCGCTGAAGATCAAACCCACGCCTTCCAGTCGCTCGCGATATTCGGGGTTGAATTCGTATCGATGCCGGTGGCGCTCACCAATCTCTGCTGCGCCGCTGTAGACTTCCTGAGCCAGTGAACCGGACGCGAGTTCACAAGGCCACTCGCCCAGCCGCATCGTCCCACCCAACTCTTCGACATCAACCAGATCCCGGAGTTTGAAAATTACCGGGTGTTCCGTCTCCAAATCAAACTCCGTCGAATCGGCATCCTTCAAACCGCACACGTTGCGTGCAAACTCGATGCAGGCAGTCTGCATTCCCAGGCAAATGCCAAAGTATGGCGTCCGACTACGGCGCGCATAAGAAATCGCGCGGATCATCCCGGCAATACCGCGCTTGCCAAATCCACCGGGAACCAGGATGGCGTCAAAGTCGCGCAGACGGGATTCGTAATCATCTTCCATCAATTCCTCGGACTCGATCCAGCGAATCACCGTGCGCACGTTATTGGCGATGCCGCCATGCGTCAACGCTTCGCGCAGAGATTTGTACGAATCCTCCAACTCGACGTATTTGCCGACGATGGCGATTGAGGTTTCACCGCCTGATGGTTCGCGCACAGTCGCGACCAGTTGACGCCAGTCTGAAAGGTCTGTCTGCGAGGCGACTTCGCCGAAACCGAGTTGCGAGACAATCAGTTCGTCCAGCCCCTGTTCGTGAAATGCCAGCGGCACGCCGTAAATAGTGTCGACGTCCTGAGCGCTAATCACCGCCTGTTCCTTGACGTTGCAAAAGCCGGCGATCTTCAAACGCAGCTCTCGCGAGAGCGCCCTCTCCGATCGGCAGAGAAGGATGTCAGGAGCAATACCGATCTCGCGCAAGTCGCGAACAGAGTGTTGCGTAGGCTTAGTCTTCAGCTCGCCGGCGGCGGCGATCCACGGCACCAGCGTCACATGCACAAAAAGGGCGTTACCCGATCCTTCTTCATTCCCCATCTGTCGAATCGCCTCCAGAAAAGGCAGCGATTCGATGTCGCCCACCGTGCCGCCAATCTCCACGATCACGACATCCACGTCGGCCTTTTCCGTCACCGCGTGCACGGCGTCTTTGATCTCGTTAGTAATATGCGGAATCACTTGAATGGTCTTGCCGAGATAATCACCGCGCCGCTCTTTCTCAATCACCGAAAGGTAAATGCGGCCGGTGGTCCAGTTGTTCGCCTGCGAAAGATGCGCGTGCGTGAAGCGCTCGTAGTGGCCCAGATCGAGGTCGGTCTCCGCGCCGTCGTCGGTCACAAACACTTCGCCATGTTGAAAGGGCGACATCGTACCCGGGTCGACATTGATGTAAGGGTCAAGCTTGATAAACGTGACGCGCAAGCCGCGGGCCTCCAGCAGGCAGCCGATCGAGGAAGCCGCCAGACCCTTGCCTAAGCTTGAAACCACTCCACCAGTAACGAAAATGTATTTGGGCATTGAACGCTCCTGTTCTCAAGTAAAAGTCAAAAGGAAAAGTTCGGATTCAAGAAATGCCGGAAGAACTAGTGTGGTGTCTCTAAGTTCTCTGCAAATGAATCCGTCAATCTGGGGCCTGCTTCCAGTCCCGGAGGGGCGGAATATTTATAGAACCAGAATTCGAACAGAACCTGCTCCAGCTCCAGAGGAGCGAAATATGCCTTGCTCGGAACAATTTATGTCGCTCCTCCGGAGCTGCAGAGTTCTTCTTGAGCTTGGCTCTATACATATTCCGTCCCTCTGGGACTGACAACCGAACAACTATTTGTTACGCGAACTTTAGAGACGCCACACTAGTTGCTGCTCGCGTACGCCTTTCTTCCTTTTGCTTTTTTACTTTTCCTTTTATATGTCCTTTTCTTCCCCCGGCTCAGGCGGCTCGCCCGAATCGTCTTCCTTGTTGTACCGACCCGCTTTCAGGTCCTCCTGCGCTTCGATGGCTCTCTTTGTCTGAGGCTCCAGCATCTTCTGCAAACCAAGCAGGGCAGCGCTGGCCAACCCCGGTCCTTCTTTGGCGCGTTTCTCGAATTCTTCAGCCGTGACATCGTACGGCTTGCTCAGTTGATACAGACCGAACAGCGCGGCCAGAATTACCAGCACGAATATTCCCAATCCGATCCAGTTGCTCATTAATCCCGAACCTCAAGCCGCGAAGATCAGTTACAGAACCGGGAGCGGTAGCGACCGGATCCTACACTCAATCCGTTGCATCCAGGCGCCAATCCAGATCCGGTCGCTACCGCTCCCGGTTCCGTAACGGCGCCTCAGGCGTCGGCTGCGACGATCGCTCGCACTCGCTCGAAATCTTCAATCGTATCCACTCCAATCGACGGCGTGCTCGCCTCGATGACTTTGATCACGGCTCCATGTTCAAGCGCGCGTAACTGCTCTAACGCCTCGATTCTTTCCAGTGGCGATTGCGGCCAACTCGCAAATTCCAACAAGAATTCGCGCCGGTAAACATACAGGCCCGTGTGTTTGCGAAACGTGCGCAATAGGCCGGGCTCTTCACGTAACGCGCTTTCAATTGAGCCGTGGCGGCGCACTGCTTCTCTCGGAAAAGGTACAGGCGAGCGCGAAAAGTAGACCGCGCGATCGAACTCGTCCACGATCACTTTTACCACGTCGGCACTCAACACATCGGCGGCCGACTCCAGCGGTTCCCAGGTGGTGGACATGGAACACTTGTCGTCTGCGCGGAGCGCGGCAATTGCTCGATCGATCGTTTCGGCAGAGATCAGCGGTTCGTCTCCCTGCACGTTGACGATGATCTCGGCGTCGGGGAGTGAGCGCGCCACTTCCGCCAGTCGATCGGTGCCGCTTGCGTGATCGCTTCTGGTCATCACCGCCTGATGGCCGGCGCTACGCACGGCTTCAAAAACCCTGGAATCGTCGGTAGCTACAATAACCTGCGCCACGGTTTGCGCCGTAAGCACCCGCTCCACAACTCGGCAAATCATGGATTTTCCACTGATTTCCAGGAGCGGCTTACCGGGAAGACGAGTCGAGGCGAAACGAGCGGGGATGATTGCGACTGCTTTTTTTTGGGGATTGGCACCCGTGTGATTCACGGGAAAACAGATTAACTTGCGGTGATAGCATGTGTCAATAAGGTCTCGTAAGAGCAGTGTCTTAAGAGTAGTGTTTTACTTTCAGCTTTTGTGCCTTTGCGCCTTTGCCCCTTTGCGGCTTTGCGTGAAGTGTTTTGTCTTTGCACGATAGGCTCACGCAAAGGCGCAAAGGCGCCGCCGAGAACGCTGAGGACGCGCAGAGAATTTCAAACTGAGCGACTACCTCGTAAGAGCGAACGATTTGTGCTCGACCCGTCAATACCACCTGCGGTAGCGGGGGTAATTGGCACGGCGGTGACCCGCCCGGTACCGCAGGCGGTACTGACCTGTTGGCCAGCCAGCATGCTCAGTGGGAATCTGCTGTACTTTTCCTCGTTTGCAGCCTAATCTTCGAAGCTGAATTGGCGGCGCACGCAAACTAGCTGTCGGTCCACTGCTAAAAAGGGAGACTGCTATGAGAAAGATCTCGCTTACCGTTTTCTGCCTTGCTTTCTTTGCCATTGCCGTTGCCGCGCAGCAGCCAAGCGTACAGCCCGGCAGCAGCAGCGAGTTAAAAGGGATGACTAGAATTCACGTAGCCGCCGACACTGAGGCGGCGCGGAAGAGCATCGTCGAAGTGATCAAGCGTGGCCTGCCGCAACTGACCGTAACCGACAAGGCCCAAGACGCTCAAGTGTGGTTGGTCTTCAGAGCTGACCGGCGCAATTTCCCCAAGTCCAATCCGACCTCCGGGCTGATTTCGGTGGCCGCTCCTCCAACCTCCGAAGAGTTTGAGACTGTGGCCACCGGTCAGGTCATCAAGCCGATCACAAAAGAGCGCGCGCTGCGTTTGATTGATTTTAAAGATGTCTCTTCTTCGGTAATGGTCGACACCCTGAGCAGGGAATTCGCGAACGCATTTATCAAGGGTTACAAAAAGGCGAACCAGAATTAGCGACTTGCGGCTTTTCCTCAATGCGCCTTCTAGAAAAGCGCTCTTTCGGATTGTTCGTTTAGATAGGGCATTTGTGCCCCTCGTGCGATGGCGGAAAAGTCCGCTATCTAAACGGAGATAGGTAATAAGTCTTTGATCACCACGAGTCTTTTGATCACCACGACATGAATCGAGAACTGCGGTACTTGCAGGAAGAACCTATGAAGCTACTCCGTCAAAGCATTGTTGCAACTTTACTCTTACTGCTCCTGGCTGCATCACTTTTTGCCCGGCAAGCCACACAAGCGGATCCCAGCCGTCTGTCGCTGGACACAATCTTTAGCTACCAACCTCAGTCTCTGGATGAAGTTCAGTGGCAACCTGACGGCGCCGGTTATCTCGCGCTCGAGCCATCGGCGGAAAAAAAAGGGGCGATCGATATTGCCCGTTATGACGCCGCATCCGGCGCCCGGACAGTCCTGGTGTCAGCGGCGAAACTCGTGCCTGAAGGGGCCTCGTCGCCAATCGTCATCGAGCAATATGATTTTAGTGCCGACGGACAAAAGGTTCTGCTGTTCACAAACTCTGCGCGCGTCTGGCGCAGCAATACACGCGGCGATTACTGGGTACTGGATCTGAAGAGCGGCAAGTTGCAAAAGCTGAGCGCGAGTGCAAAGCCCTCAACCCTGATGTTCGCGAAGTTCTCGCCCGACGGCACGCGTGTCGGGTACGTGCGCGAAAACAATATCTATGTCGAAGATCTCGCCAGCGCCAAGGTCACGCAACTGACTACGGACGGCACACGTTACCTAGTGAACGGCACTTTCGATTGGGTTTATGAGGAAGAGCTTTCCTGCCGTGACGGTTTTCGCTGGAGTCCCGACGGCAAACAGATCGCTTACTGGCAACTCAATTCAGAAGGCGTCAAGGAATTTCTGCTGATCAATAATACTGCCGGGCTCTATCCGGTAATCACTTCCTTCCCTTACCCGAAAGCCGGCGAGACAAATTCAGCAGCGCGTGTCGGCGTGGTAAGCGCCGAGGGTGGCGCAACTCGCTGGTTTGATGTTCCAGGCGATCCGCGCGAACACTATCTGCCGCGAATGGAATGGGCCGCCAGCTCCGCTGAAGTGATTATTCAGCAACTGAATCGATTGCAAAATACGAATATCGTAATGCTCGGCGACGCACGCTCAGGCAAGGTGCAGCCCATCATGACCGAAAAAGACGATGCCTGGGTTGATGTCGATTGGGGCGACATTGATTGGGACAAACAGGGTCTGGCACGCGGCGATGTGGAATGGGTTGATAGCGGTAAAAGGTTCCTTTGGACCAGCGAGCGTGATGGCTGGCGTCATGTTTACTCGATTTCCCGAGACGGCAAGGACCTCCGTTGCCTGACACCCGGCAACTACGACGTCATCGCTGTAGAGAAAGTCGATCAAGCAAGCGGCTGGCTTTACTTCCTGGCTTCGCCCGAAAACCCGACCCAGCGTTATCTCCACCGGACTCGGCTGGATGGCGCTATTGACGGGGCTGTGCCGGCAACCAATCCGGAACGCGTGTCGCCGGCGGACAAAGCAGGCACACACGGCTATCTCATTTCTCCTCGCGGCGACCTGGCCATTCATACTTATTCGGCTTTCACGACAGCGCCGATCACTGAGGTTGTGCGCCTCCCGCAGCACACCTCAGTCAGAACTTTGTTTGACAACAAAACGCTGCAGGAGCGAGTGGCGAAATTAAAACAATGTCCGAGTGAGTTTTTCCGCGTGGACGTAGGCGAGGGTGTGCAGCTTGACGGCTGGATGATCAAGCCGCCGGATTTTGATCCGCAGAAGCGTTATCCGGTTCTGTTCTATGTCTATGGCGAACCGTGGGGCCAGACGGTGGTTGATTCCTGGAGTGGACGAAAGATGTGGCACCTGATGCTGGCCCAGCAGGGCTACATCGTGATGAGCATCGACAATCGCGCCACGCCGGCGCCGCGTGGACGTGCCTGGCGCAAGTCGATTTATCGCAAAATGGGCGTAGTCAACTCGTTGGACCAGGCAAACGCCGCCAGGGCAATTCGCCAGTGGCCGTTTGTCGATCCGGCGCGCATCGGCATTTGGGGCTGGAGCGGTGGTGGATCATCAAGCCTGAATGCGATCTTTCGTTATCCGGATGTCTATCAACTGGCGATGGCTGTCGCGCCGGTACCTGACATTCACTACTACGACTCGATCTATCAGGAGCGCTATTGTGCACTGCCGCAGGACCACCCGGACGAATACCGGCAAAGTTCGCCGCTGACGTTTGCCGGTCAGTTAAAGGGGCAACTGCTGGTCGTTCATGGTACCGGTGACGACAACGTACACTTCCAGGGAACCGAAGCGCTGGTGAACGCGCTGGTGGCTGCCAACAAACCGTTTACGATGATGGCCTATCCGAACCGCTCACACGGAATCTTTGAAGGCGAGGGAACGACCCGTCATTTATACGAGCTATTAACGCGCTACCTGCACCAGAATTTGCCGCCGGGACCGCGGCCCAGGTAAAACGAAATGATTCTGCAGCGAATCAGTCTTTCGGTCTCGACACTATTTCTGGTGGCGCTGGTTTGTGCGGCCCAACAGGCCAGAATCGAACCTGGCAACCCGCGAGAATTGAAAGGCGTCAACAGGATCTGCGTGCAAGCCGACGATGAAAAGACACGCCAGAAGATTGCGGCTCAGATCAAACAACAGCTACCTCAACTGATGTTCGTAGAGAAAGCCGAAGAAGCTCAGGTAGTACTCATCTTTCAAGAGACCCGACGCGGATATCGGAACAGCTACCCCAGATCGCCGAGAGGCTCTCAGGAGCGACGAGGCTCGACACAGCAAGTGCAGTCGCCAAACGCTCCTAACTTTCCGACCGGAGAGTTTGAGATTGTCGCCGTCGGCGAAGTCATCAAATCGGTTGGACCAGACAGTTCCCGACGCCTCATGAGATTCGACGATGCACTTTCGTCGCCGCTTGAAGACAAGCTCAGCAGCGAGTTCGCCGGCGCGTTCATCAAGATCTATAAGAAGGCCAATCGAAAATAGCGCCACGCCACTCGCCGCTCAATTTCTGCACTTCACTGCAAAGGCACGCCGCTCCCTGAAAGCCCGATTGCTCTCGGCGCTGCACGCCGTAATCTCTTCGCGTCCCAGATGTCCGACAAACTTTGGTTTGTCGCCTGTTTGTACTCAAGCAAGTCTGCAACCAGCCTAAACGACAAACTGAAGTTTGTCGGACGCTCGGACAATAGACGAGAGTTCAAGAGTTTCCCGGATTAACCACAAAGGAGTGCATGCGATGAAGAGAAGAGAGTTCCTTTCCACTTCAGCCGGCGCCGGAATCGCCCTGGCTGCGGTTTCCCTGCCTGGCCTTCCCGCGGGTCTAACGCCATGTGTTAGTCGGAACGTCAGCGCTGCCGGCGATCGCAAATTATCCGCACCGGCCAAAGGCAAAATTTCCGTAGCCGTGGCCATCTCTGCGGGAGTGACCGTAATTGATTTTGCCGGACCATGGGAAGTCTTCCAGGACGTGATGGTCAAAGGTCGCGGGACGGACATGGATGAACAAATGCCTTTCGAGTTGTTTACCGTTGCGGAAAAAATCGAAACGATTAGAGGCTCGGCCGGTTTGCAGCTTGTTCCTGATTACACCTTTGAAACAGCGCCGCAGCCCAGAGTCGTCGTCGTCCCGGCGCAGAAAGGTTCGCCGGCATTGCATGAATGGCTGCGAAAAGTGAGCCAGAAAACTGACGTAACTATGTCTGTTTGCACGGGCGCGTTTCAACTAGCCAAGGCGGGCTTGTTGTCAGGCAAGGCAGCCACCACCCATCATGATTTCGCGGATAATCTCGCTCGCATGTTTCCGGACATTGATGTAAAGCGAGGAGTCAGATTTGTGGAAGGCGATCAAATCTCAACCGCTGGTGGATTGTCGTCCGGGATCGATCTGGCATTGCGAGTCGTCGAGCGTTATTTCGGTCGAGACGCCGCACAAGCGACAGCAACGTACATGGAATACCAAAGCAAGAGCTGGATTGTCTGAGGCAGAAACGCCAAGCTGTCAGTGCCACCAGCAGATCCCCGCGTTTAAGAAGTCAGTCGAGTGCAAATCGAGCTACGAAATTGAAACGCAAAGGACGCAAAGGTTCTTCGCAATGAACGCAAAGGGTTGTACTTCGCGTTCCTTTGCGAAGAACCTTTGCGTTCTTTGCGTTAAAGTTATTGATTCAGAAGCTGGACCGTACGTATCTACACAGCCTCTGACAGACGGGGCTGATGATTGCCGGTCCTTCGGAACTGGGTGACAAATTGTCCGTTTAGAGAGGGCACTTGTGCCCCTCGCTCGGGACGGCGGACAAGTCGCTATCTAAACGGAGACACGGAATGAATCGCCTCCGGATTTGGCGGATCGTTACCTACCTTGTAGTCTTACTCAATCAAGGACTCTGTGATCTCCGTCACCGGAACAACATTTGAGCATTCATGGCTGGTCTCGATCTGAAAACTGATCGCTCGAGCGCGTTACTGGCATGGCCGCGCGCCGGCCGGATCTTTATCATCCTTGGTTTTTGGAGCGCGATTGGTCTGCTCAACGGCAGCACTCTCTACTTCGAAACCGAGGCGGAGGGGATGGGCCATTCTGCCTTCCGCATCATTGGGTACCAGTTGCTTTACTGGAATCTCTGGAGCTGCCTGACACCTCTGATACTTTGGATCGGCCGTCGCTATCCACTGGAACGCTCACTGTGGATGCGAAATCTTCCTTTGCACCTCGGTTCGTTCCTGGCAACGATGTCCGTGCACGCCCTGAGCTCAACGGTGCTGTACATTACGATCAACCCTTATGGCGAAATGTCCCGCAAGGCTTCCTTCTTTTCGCAGTTCAAGTCTCGCTTGTTCGGTGGCGGATCGTTCGGGTTGATCGTTTACGGAGGCATCCTGGGCGCCGGCTTTGCAGTGGACTACTATCGAAAATACCGTGAGCGCGAGATCCAGACATCGCAACTGAAAGCACAACTGGTTCAAGCGCAATTGCAATCGCTGCGGATGCAGTTGCAGCCGCATTTTCTTTTCAACACGCTGAACGGTATCGCGGGACTGGTGCGGAACCAGGAAAACAAAGCCGCGGTCGATATGATCTCAGGACTGAGCCAACTGTTGCGCCACGCGCTGGCCAATTCCGACAGACAGGAAGTCACCCTGCGCGAAGAACTCGATTTTCTCGAGTTGTATCTGGACATCGAGCAGATGCGCTTTTCTGATCGACTCAGCGTCGAGATGAAAATCGACCCGGATACTTTGGAAGCCCTGGTCCCTAATCTGATTTTGCAACCGCTGGCCGAAAACGCAATTCGCCACGGCATCGCTCGGCGCGTCTCGGCAGGCACGGTTCGCATCAGCGCCCGCGTTCAGCAGGGTCTGCTGCAAATTGGCATCGAAGACGACGGGCCCGGATTTAGCAATGAAGCAACCGGCGATGGCAGTGGTATCGGTCTGAGAAACACTTGTGACCGGCTCGAACGGCTTTACGGAGAGGAGTACAAGTTTGACATGCGCAACCGCGAGCCGCGTGGCGCCGAAGTAACGCTGAGCATTCCTTTGCGCTTTGCCTCCGAAGGACCTTGAGAAGATGGGCAAGACGCGAGAGAAAATTCGCACCTTGATTGTTGATGACGAGCCGCTGGCGCGCCGCAACCTGCGCGCACTACTCAAGACTGATCCGGAAATCGAAATCATCGGCGAGGCGCGCAGCGGTCCCGAGGCCGTGCGTATGATCCGATCCCAGTCACCTGCCCTGATCTTCCTCGATATTCAAATGCCCGAGATGAACGGCTTCGAAGTGCTGGAGCAGATCGCCGCCGACACTTTGCCGGCGATCGTCTTTGTCACGGCGTTCGACAAATACGCCCTGAAAGCCTTTGAAGTACACGCGCTCGATTATCTGTTGAAGCCGTTCGACGATGCGCGTTTTGAGAAGGCGCTCAGACAAGCCAAAAAACAGCTTGAGGATCGCGAGATCACAGAGTTGAGCCGCAGACTGATCGACTTGCTTGACGAGCGAGCTGCACCACCGGATGCCCTTGTAAAAACAGAAGAGTACCTGACGCGCCTGATGATCAAGTCAGCCGGGCGCGTAACGTTTTTGAAGACTGAGGATGTGGATTGGATCGAGGCTGATAACTATTACGCCAAACTGCATACAGACAAGAAGGCACACCTGCTGCGAGAGAGTTTGAATGATCTGGAAGCGCGTCTCGATCCCAAACAATTCGCGCGTGTGCACCGTTCGGCAATTGTGAACCTCGATCGGGTCAAGGAGCTGCAGACGCATTTCAACGGCGACCAGATCGTTCTCCTGCACGATGGCACCGAACTCAAACTCAGCCGCAGCCGCCGCGAGGAGCTGCAAAACAAACTAAGAGTCAGCCGCCGCTGAGGTACAGAGATGGGAGCGGTAGCGACCTGGTTTGTTGGTAATGGCGATTCAAGAGATATGAACTTGCCGCGGATGAACGCGGATACACGCGGCTCAGAACAATTGTCAGTACCACCTGCGGTAGCGGGTGGGTGGTCGTTCGCCGAGAGCCCAGCTTGAGACCCGCCCGCTACCGCAGGCGGTACTGACAAGATCCGCGTTGTATCCGCGTTCATCCGCGGCAGATTTTCTTTTTGAGTATCGGTCAGGATCAAGACCAGGTCGCTACCGCTCCCCGCTCTGTACCGGCGCTGTGTTAACTTACAGCGCATGTCGAAACCCTCCAGCGAAGGACTGGTTCGCGGGATCCGCCGTTGGGACCTGGTCGCCCTCACGATCAACGGCATCATCGGCGCGGGGATCTTTGGTTTGCCGGCCAAAGTCTACGCGCTGATCGGCTCCTACAGCTTAATCGCGTTCGTTGCCTGCGCGCTGGTTGTCACACTAATCATTCTCTGCTTCGCGGAAGTCAGCAGCCGGTTTGATGAAACGGGTGGCCCGTACACTTATGCCCGCGCGGCTTTTGGACCAACCGTCGGCTTTGAAGTCGGCTGGTTGATGTGGCTGGCACGGCTGACTGCGTTTGCGGCAAATTGCAACCTGCTGATCAACTACCTCGCCTATTTCCGGCCGGGCGCGATGTCTAACTTCTGGCGGCCAACGATCATTATCGTTGTCGTCGTCGGACTCGCAGCCATCAACATCCTCGGTGTGCGGCAGGCGGCGATCGTTAGCAACCTCTTCACCGTCGGCAAATTAATTCCGATGATCATCTTCATTGCCGCAGGTTTGTTCTTTCTGAATCCTCAGGCGTTCACCTTTGGGCCCGCGCCTGCCACCGGTGCGTTTTCACAATCGGTGCTGCTGCTGATCTATGCGTTTACGGGTTTCGAGATGGCGGCAGTGCCGGCCGGCGAGATCCGCAACCCGCAAAAGGATCTGCCTCGAGCGCTACTGATCGCCATTGCCGTCGTGGCAGTGCTCTATATTTTTATTCAGGTAGTTTGTGTGGGCACACTGCCGGAGTTGGCTCAGTCACAAAAGCCGCTGGCCGACGCCGGTACACGTTTCCTCGGAGTAGCGGGTGGAGCGATCATTTCCGCCGGTGCGATTATCTCGATCACCGGCAATCTGAATGTCCTGGTGCTGTCCGGCTCGCGCATACCGTTTGCGATGGCTGAGCAAGCACAACTGCCGTCGTTGGTGGCCATTGTGCACCGGCGATTCTCTACTCCATACATAGCGATTATTTGCAGCACCGCGCTGATGCTGTTGCTGACCTTGAAACAGAGCTTCGTACAAGCGCTGACGATCAGCGCGATCGCCAGGCTCTTGACCTATGCAGCAACGTGTCTGGCCCTGCCAGTGCTGCGGCACGGCACTGCCCCGGTTCCGCTTTTTCGTTTACGCGGTGGTGTGATCATTTCCTGCCTGGCGCTGCTTTTGGCGGGCTGGTTGCTGGCGAACAGTACCTGGAAGGAAGCAGTGACAACGGCTATCGTTGCGGCTGTCGGATTGCTGATCTGTTTGGGATATCGTCTGGCGCAGAATAGGCTCGAGCTAACGCAAAGCAATCATGATGCTGATTAATCTCGAGTGAGTTAGAGCAGTTCGATGCGTACTTCCCTGGCATCGACATCCAGCTCGATGCGACAACCTTTGAGTAATTCCATCCCGACCAGCGAATCGCAGCCGGATGGCCCCGCAAGAAATGCGCCTGGCAACGGCACGCCGAACCAGCTCACCGAGCACTCATACGCATCCGCGATCACGTCGATTCGATTGGCCAACACAACGGGAACGCTGGAAAGAAACGGCAGGTTCCACGCAGCAATCCTATCCTCTGGAAGATACAAAAAACCGCTCAAGCCTGTATCAACGACGCACGCGTGGCTATCATCCAGAAGCTCATCATCACTCCTGATTAACTTGAGCGAAACGTAAGGACTGAGATCAAAATCCAGAAAACCCTTCACTCTGGTTCCCCAGAGACACGTGGTGTGTGCGCGCGGATAACAGGTCGTTGGCCGATGCCGCGAGTGTAAATCTCGCCTCGTCCGGCGCCTGGGTACTTCTGTCGCAGATGATAAGCAGCGTCGAGGAGAGAGTGTCCAAGAAGATACTCCCGGCTAGGAATGTGGATCGCCACAAGCTCGCCATTGTGGCCAAGCTCCAGGATCGATCTTAGGCGCTGATAGATCTGCTCGCCAATTTCGGCTGCCTCGGCTCTTAACGCGATTAGGTTGGTTTGTGTGCTCATGACCCTCGGATTATACAGGAGGTGACGACTGCCAATACAGAGTCATGAACCCATCCGGGAGCTAACAGATCCGACTGTCCAAACCTAGCTGGCTCTTCGCAGCCTTTCTCGCAGCCACGAATTCAGAAGTTTCTCTGACGAGACCCTCCGTGCCCGAGCGACCTCGCTCAACTTAGAGGCAACTCGTTCATCCAACGCAACCAAATGGCGCCGTCGCTTTAAGCCGATCTCGAAAGTCGCCTCAGGGAGACTATCCCAGTAATCACCCAAATCATTCTCATCAAAAAAATCAGTTAATGCGTTAAGCGAGTCGAATTCAGGAAGGCTCTTGATCTTATGTTTTGGTATATCTTCCCATCAGGGGGCCGTGTAGATGTTAGCGTACCGGCGACTGCCACGCGTAGTGTATCATTGCCTCACAAACGTAGCAGTGCAGTTTCTGAAAACCAACGTGGACACACTGGTAGACAACCTGCGAACGATCGTAGGACGCGACGCCGTTCTGGCTGACGTGGGCGAACTGCTCGTCTACGAATGCGACGGCTTGCCTCATCACAAGCATCGGCCGCGCGCAGTCGTCTTTCCCTCCTCAACCGAAGAAACTTCTGCAGTCATGCGCGTACTCGCCAAAGCGGGCGTTCCGTTCACACCGCGCGGCGCCGGCACCGGGCTGTCGGGTGGGGCCCTGGCGCTCGACGCCGGCGTGGTGATTGAAATGGCGCGCATGCGCAAGATCTTGAAAATCGATCCGGTGAATCGCCTCGCCGTCGTCCAACCCGGCGTCGTCAACGCGCACGTCTCGAGCGCGGCCGCACCCTTTGGCCTGCATTACGTTCCCGATCCTTCCAGTCAGGGAGCGTGCACCATCGGCGGCAACATCGCTGAAAGTGCCGGCGGCATCCACTGTTTGAAATACGGCACCACAACGGATCATGTGCTGGGCGTTACGGTGGTGCTTTCCGACGGAGCAGTCGTCACTCTCGGCGGCTGCGGCATGGAACAGCCCGGGCTTGATTTGCTTGGTCCATTCGTCGGCTCGGAAGGGACGTTTGGCATCGCGACAGAAGCCGTGCTGCGACTGGTTCCGGCGCCACCGGCAGTCAGGACCTTACTGGCCGACTTTCTGGAGTTGGATGACGCCAGCCGCGCAGTGTCCGCGATCATCGCCGCCGGTGTGATCCCGGCAGCGCTCGAGATGATGGACCACGAGATCATCGTCGCGGTGGAAGCAAGCTCGCTCGCCGCCGGCTTGCCCACTGATGCGGGCGCGGCCCTGCTGATCGAGTTGGACGGCATCGAAGCGGGTATTGATGACGAGACCGAACGCTTGAAGAATATCTGCGCCGAGCAAGGTGCGCGCAACTGCCGTTTGGCGCGCGATGAAAACGAGCGCAAGAAACTGTGGGCCGCGCGCAAGGGAGCTTTTGGCGCAATCAGCCGTATCGCTCCGGATTCAATGGTCCAGGACGCCGTGGTGCCGAGATCGCGTCTGCCCGAGGTGCTCGCTGCGGCAGCGCGCATTGCCGCCAGGTATCAACTGCGAATCGCCAATGTGTTCCATGCGGGGGACGGCAATCTGCATCCGTTGATCTGTTTCGACTCGCGTTCGGCCGATGAGGTTCGCCGCGTTAAGGAAGCTGGTCGCGAGCTGATGGAAACCTGCGTCCGAGTCGGCGGCAGCATCACCGGAGAGCATGGCGTCGGATTAGACAAGCGCGAACTGCTGCCTTTGATTTTTTCCGACGCTGATATGGACGCGATGCTGCGCGTGCGCGCTGCCTTCGATCCACTCGGCATTCTGAATCCGGGAAAGATCATTCCTATGCTGCGCGGTTGTGGCGAAGGCCGCGCCGCAGTCAGCCTCAGCGACAACGGCAACAAAACTCCGAAGAGTTCGGGTATGCCTTCCCTGGGAGCGCGGGCGTCCCGCCCGCCCGATGTTCCAGGGAATGGACATCCAGAGCCAAGCAATGGCACCGCGCCTCTCCATCCGTTGATTGCTGGGGGCTCGCCGCAAACACAGTCAGCCGCAGCCCTGACTGATACCGAAGGCGCCTCCCCCAGGCTCGCTTCCATCGTGGGTCAGCAATATGTTACCGAGCCCGTTGTTGCCGTGTCTGGACGTGCACCGCCTAGCACTCCCTTCAAATCTGAATCCACCTCCGCCACGCCCGGGTCAATCGAAGAAACTTGCGAGATACTGCGCCTGGCTTCAACGGAACGCTGGCAAGTTACTCCGACCGGGGGCCGAACATGGCTTGAGGAAAACCGCGGCGACAACTCAGTGGTCCAGCTCAGCACCGGTCGCCTGAACCACATCCTCGAGCACGAACCCGCCGATCTGATAGCCACGGCCCAGGCTGGTGTTACGCTCGCCGATTTCAATGCAGAGTTGGGCAAGCGCGGACAATGGTTGCCGCTGGATCCGCCTGATGACGGACGATCGACGCTGGGTGGAGTGGTCGCCACCGGGCTGGCCGGCGCACAGAAATGTGGTTATGGATCGCCGCGCAGTTATGTCATCGGGATGCGGGTCGTCCTTGCTGATGGAACGCTGATCAAGGCCGGAGGTCGAGTCGTCAAGAATGTTGCCGGCTATGATCTCTGCAAGCTGTTCACTGGAAGCTACGGATCGCTTGGTGTTATTTCGGAGGTCACTTTTAAGGTGCGGCCACGACCGCAATGTGAAACGACTGTGATGGCCTCGGGACCTGCGCGTTTCCTGCTCGAGGCGGCGCGTGCGATCCTTGATCGGCGTCTGTTTCCGGTTGCCCTGGAACTAGTTTCGCCGGGGCTCGCGCGCGAGCTTGAGGTGCAGATCGGAGCTGATGAATGCCTTCTGCTGGCCCGCTTTGCCGGCAACGCCAAGGGCGTTTCATTTCAAAGCGAACAAGCGAGCGCCGCCGTGAGTTCTCAGACTGCCGAGGTTGAGACTGCAACAGTAGCCGACGACGAATTCATCTGGAGTAAGCTGGCTGGCGTGCCTCTCCAGTTCCAGGAGCAACTGAGCTTACGCGCCACAGTTTTGCCTGCGGACCTGGAGAAACTGGTCTCCGGCTTTGTGCCTCGGCCCAACCTGCTTTGGCATGCAGGCGTAGCAGATGGCCGAGCGCGTATAATCGACACCGGTACGATCAAAGAATGCGTCAGCAGTTTTGCCAAGATTCAAGAGAACGCTGTGGCCCTGGGTGCTTCGCTGGTTGTTGAAAGCAGACCCGCGAATGCGGACGAAATAGTCTCAGTCGTTGAGTCTACGGCGGGACACAGTCACCTGTCGCAAAGAATCAAGCGTGAGCTGGACCCGAACGGTATCCTGCGTCCCGGGTGCTTACTTCCGATGGCTGGATGAGGCTGTCCGAAAATCAGAGCGGGCCGAATTACAGGTGTACAGAGTACACGCTTTTGCTTGAGTTTTTGGGCAGCAGTGGGGCAGCCCCGCTGGCGTGGTCTTACAGCTTGCGTTACAGAAAACTGAGGATTAGAAAATGAGAAAAGCTCGTCTGGTTCTTTTGCTGACTCTGCTGCCGGCCTTCCTGCTGCAGTCCACCTTCCCCTTTGCCTGGCTGCCGGCAGACATTTCGCATTCGGTCGCGGCCGCTTCACGTGGACCGGTGCGCGCGCCACACGGGATGGTGGCATCGACCAGCCAGATCGCTTCGCAGGTAGGCGTCGACATTTTGAAGAGTGGCGGCAACGCCGTGGATGCGGCGATTGCGGTCGCGTTCGCTGAAGCCGTGACGCATCCCGCCGCAGGTAATCTCGGTGGCGGCGGCTTCATGATGATCCGCTTGAAGGACGGCAAGTCTACCGCGATTGATTATCGCGAGATGGGGCCAGCGGCGGCACACCGCGACGTCTATCTCGACAAGGACGGTAATTTGATCAAGGGCGAGGGTTCGTCCACCATCGGTTATCGAGCCGCCGGCGTGCCGGGAACCGTGCGCGGGATGGAGCTGGCGCTTAAAAAGTACGGTTCCGGTAAGTTGACCTGGGCGCAATTGATCGAACCGGCGCGGCGCCTGGCTGCAGATGGATTCCCGCTGAGCTACTCGTACGCCAGGTCTTTGCGCGCCGAAGAAAAACTGCTCGGTCCTTACGAAGACAGCAAACGCATCTTTCTAAACTATGGAAACTTCTACAAGGAAGGCGAGGTCCTGCGCCAGACGGATTTGGCGGCGACCTTTGCGCGCTTACAGAAGAACGGGCCGAACGAGTTTTATGAGGGCCAAACCGCGCGTTTGATTGCCGAAGACATGACGCGGCACAATGGCCTGATCACCCTCGCGGACCTGCACAACTACGTTGCCAAAGAGCGCGAGCCGCTGCACTCGACCTATCGCGGTTATGAAGTGATTTCGATGCCGCCGCCTTCGTCTGGCGGAGCCGTGCTGATCGAGATGCTCAACATCCTCGAAGGCTATGACCTGGCCAAGCTGGGGTGGTCGTCCTCAGAACGATATCACCTGATGACCGAGTCGATGAGACGAGCCTTCGCCGATCGTGCCGAGTTCATGGGCGACGCCGATTTTGTAAAGGTTCCCGTGGCCGGCATGATCAGTAAGAAGTACGCCGCCACTTTGCGCAGTAATATCCAGATGGACCATGCCTCGACCAGCGCTCAGGTGCGCGCGGGCAAACCGGCCGGTTACGAGTCGGAAGAGACGACGCACTTCACCGTAGTCGATGCGCAAGGGAACGTGGTCGCAAATACTTACACGCTCAACGGCGGCTACGGATCCGGCGTGGTGGCAAAGGGGACGGGAGTACTGCTGAATAACGAAATGGACGACTTTGCCGCAAAGCCCGGAACCCCGAACGCGTACGGATTGATCCAGGGAGAGAACAACGCCGTGGCCGCACGCAAGCGACCTCTTTCGGCGATGACGCCCACGTTTGTGCTGCGCAAGGACGGGTCCCTTTGGTTCGCCATCGGCAGCCCCGGCGGCCCGACAATCATCAACACCGTCCTGCAGGTGATTACGAACATCATTGACTTTGACATGAACATTCAACAGGCGATTGATGCGCCCCGCATTCATCATCAGTGGCTGCCTGATGAAATAGCTTACGAACCTTTAGGGCTTTCGGCGGACACAAAGCGAGCGCTGGAAACACGCGGCCACAGTCTGGTCAACAAGCCGCGCTACATGGGCGACGCCGAGGGAATCATGATTGAAGAGAAAAGCGGAGCGCGGTTGGGCGCGAGCGATCCGCGCGGCGCGGACAGTGCGGCGATTGGCTACTGATCTTTTTCGCTTCTGACGAAAGCTAACGAATTGGGCACCGACAAAACATACCTCAGCAGATTTGCGTAGCCGCCCTTTATCTCTGCTAACGGTCAACGATGAAGTTGAGCGAACTTATTCGGCTGCTGGAGAAAAATGGCTTTGGCTTGGTGAAAGAAAAGGGCTCGATTCGGTACTACCGCAAGGCAGATCATGACAAGCTAATTCGAGTGGACTATCATGGTGCCAGGAAATTCCTACGGGAACTTGTCACGCGATCCTGAAGGCTGCAGGCATTCGAAGTGGAGAGAAGCGATGATCGATTTAAAGTATTCATTGGTGATTGAAGCCACTGACGACTCCACCTTTTTCGGTTTCTATTCTCCAGAGCTTGAAGGCTTCACGGGCGTCGGGCATTCCATCGAGGATTGCCTGTACAAGGCCAAGTGGGGAATGGAGGAACACCTAACGCTGTTGCGAGAACAAGGTCTTCCGGTTCCTACGCCTAACGCGAATCCCACGATAATTGTCCAAAACGATGGGTCTGTGGCTTCCGCCGCTTAACAATCGGTGTTCTAAATTCGCTTTGCGGCTTTGCTTCTTTGCGACCCTTGCGAGAGACAGTGCTCGCCGAGAAGTCATTTCACGCAAAGGCGCAAAGAGGCAAAGACGCAGAGTTGAAATTGAAACACTACGCGCTTAACGCTTAACTTGGCTTCCCAACTTACAACTGTATTGGCAAACGAAGAGCAGAAGCTGCTGGCCTGTGTGCATTGCGGCCTGTGTCTGGAAGCCTGCCCCACCTACGTCGCCACTGGCGATGAAAACGACAGCCCGCGCGGACGCATCTACCTTATGCGCGCGGTCGAAGAGGGCCGGCTTGCTCCGGACTCTCCGTCATTTCAACGTCACCTCGATCGCTGTCTTGGCTGCCGGGCGTGCGAGGCGGTCTGTCCGGCCGGCGTGGAATACGGACAACTGTTGGAAGCGGGGCGCAGCGACCTGCTGGAAGCAAGAGTCGGGCGAGGATTCAGCTACAGCCTGTTGCGGCTGATGCTCAGACACATTTGGCTGCAACCCTCGAGGTTGAAACTGGCGTTCACCTTCAGTCGCTGGTTCCGTGATGTGCGTTTGGCCGGGCTCCTGGTCAATTCAAAGCTGGCCGGATTGCTTTCGCGACGGATTGAGTTCGGTCTGGCGCTGCTCGACAGTTCGCGGCCGCATTCAGCGCTAAGCGACTCGTCTACCAATCAGACCTCGTTGAAATCCAAGGCTGGCGGTGCCGACGTAGTACTGTTCAAGGCCTGCGTCACTGAAGGGTTATTTCAACGTGTTAATGCCGCAACCCAGCGAGTGCTGGAAGCGAATGGTTGTACGGTGCGAACTCCTGAACACCAGGTCTGCTGTGGCGCGCTGCACGCGCACGCCGGCGACCTCGAGGGCGCGCGCATCCTGGCGCGCACGAATATTGCCGCCTTCGAAGGAGAGAGCAGCCCGATTGTCACTAACGCCGGTGGTTGTGGTGCAATGCTCGCCTCGTACGGACACCTGCTGACGAAAGATGAAACGTATGCCGATCGAGCCCTCCTTTTCAGCGCGCGAGTCCGCGACGTAGGGCAACAATTGGAGACGATCGGCTGCCGCAAAGGAGCTTCCCTCGAGGCGAAACGCACGACTTACGATGCGTCATGTCATCTCCTGCACGGACAACACGGCGCGCTCGCTTCACAGCAAATGCTCGAGGCGATTCCGGGATTGGATCTCGTGCCGCTGAACGAAAGCGACGTCTGTTGTGGCGGCGCAGGGGTTTACAACCTGATGGAGCCGAAGTTGTCGTCACAGGTGCTGGGTCAAAAGCTCAAACAGATTATGGATACAGGCGCAGCAATCCTGGCCACCGGCAATGCCGGCTGCCAAATGCAGATAGGCGCGGGCGCCCGCCTACAGGGAATGGCGTTAGCGGTTTGCCACCCTGTCGAACTGCTTGACGAATCATACCGGCGCGCCGGACTATACCGAGAAAGAGAGCACAGCCATCCCTAAGAAAAGCGCAAACTACATCACCCTGGCCGTCTTCGCCCCTTTGCTGATGGTGATTGGCGTGGCCGGTTTTCTGGTTCCTGCACGGCTTAGCCTGACCAGCGGTGCGCCGCCTTACAACCTGTTTCACATTTTCTTTGGCATCGTCGGCCTGCTGTTGGTGCTCTCACGAAAAGAGTCGGGCATCAGGGCCTTTAATCTGCTATTCGGTTTGATCGATCTCTATCAGGCTCTGGCCAGTTTTCTCAATCTGCCACCGAAGCAATATTTTCTGTGGACTCGAACGGACGATCTTTTGCACATACTGATCGGCTTGATACTTGTGATCATCGGTTGTTTCGGGCTAACGAAAGGAGAGCGACGATGAGTGCCATCGCCTATGCGATCGAAGAACAAAGTACTCTGGACCTGGCTGCATTGCGGCGGATGAGTTTCACGGAACTCGACGAACTTTATCGTTCGGGAAAACGACCGGCGAGTATCACTGATCTTGACGGTGACGCCATCGGCGCCATGTTGGCGTGGCGTCGTCCTACCTGGGGACCGGTGGCCTGGTGGTTGCGCACGTTTGGCGCGGCAAAAAGTTTCCCCTGGGAAGGCAAGACGTTCAAGAGTCACACTAACGATGCGGGTGAAGGCATTAACCGCGTGAACTTCTTTGGCAAGCGTCGCTGGTTTCCTTTTAAGACTCGCTTCGAGCCATCATTCCTTGATGGCAAACCGTCTTTCCGCCTGGACTATTCCGGTCCCGCAAATCCACCATTCATCCGCTCTATCGTAGATGAGGTTCGCGAAGTGGCCCCGCGTCTGTACATGGGACCCGCGGCGCTACTGGTCCGCGGCAAACCGCGACCGATTCTGTTTTTCGCGCTGTCGCTACAGTAATCTTCCGGTCTTTCAGTACTAAATCGGCTGCCTCCCCTCAATCGGCTGCCTCCCGTCTACATCGTTTAGACAGCGCACTTGTGCGCCAGTCGTGTGCAAAGAAGTTTGCCGCGTTATTTCCGAACCGAGGCGGACAAGTCTGCGATCTAAACGGCGATGAGAAGGAGAAAACGCTGTTAGAAAAAGGTTCTCACACTTGATTGAGAAATCGGACTTCACCTCCAACAATTGTCAGCCGCGGCTGTCCGTCCCGATCTATCGCCACCAGATCAGCTCGCTTCCCTTCTTCGATCGACCCGCAGTCCTGATCGATGCCCAGCAAGCGCGCCGGATTTGTTGAGGCCATTCGGGCTACTTCAACCTCGCTCGCTCCAATTGAGAGCATCATGCGCACGGCGTCCAGCATGGTGATCACCGAGCCGGCGATGCTGCCGCTCGAGTTTTGTGTTCGCCCTGCGGAGACGGAAATTGTTTCGCCCCAGATCTGATAGTCGCCATCGCCCTCTCCGGCAGCGGCGATCGCATCACTGATCAGCGAAAGGCGATCGGCCGTCTTCAGTTTCTGCAAGAGTCGTAGTGTCAGCCGGTCCAGGTGGATTCCGTCCGCAATCAAATCGCAGGTTACATCATCGCGCAGCAGCCCCCAGCCGATGGGTCCTGGCGATCGGTGATGCAGCGGCGCCATCGCATTCATGAAGTGAGTCATGTGACGCGCCCCGGCGTCGCAGGCTCGATCCAACAGCTCAGTACCGGCGCGGGTATGGCCGAGGGAAACGATCCAGCCCCGGTTCCCGAGCGCCCGTACGAGTTCGATGCCGCCATCGACTTCGGGCGCCAAAGTCATCATATGAACGGCATCGGTTTCCGCAAGAGTAGGCAGCTCATCCAAGTCGAAGTCTGTCGAAAAACTTCGGAAGTACTCGCGATGCAACGCGCCGCACTGCTTGCTGTTGACGAACGGACCTTCATAGTGGACGCCCAGCACCCGCGCCCCGAAAAGAGAGCCGCCGTACTGGGACCGCGGGAGTCCCGCCCGCCTGTTTTCGTCAGCATCAACTCGCCCGATATCCTTCAAGGTTGAGTCTTGGGGTAACTCCTTGCGGGCGGGACGCCCGCGGTCCCAGTGATCACGGTCCCAGTGATTGCGGGGCTCGTGTTCTCGCTGCTCGCGCATTAACGCGCCAATGCTTGCAATCGCGCGCTGGTACTGCTCGAGCGGCGCGGGCACGAACGTCGGCAGCCAGCCGGTGACGCCCTGACGAGACAGAAACTCCGACACACGCCCGAGGTCTTCGGCCGTCGCGTTCATCGTATCGACGCCAACAGAACCGTGGATGTGCACATCGATGAATCCCGGGAACAGCGTTAGGCCGGAAAGATCGTGCTCCACCAATCCGAGATGATCGCTCTTGCCCGCGCCTGGGACGACGCGCGCGATTCGACCTGCCTCAAGCAGCAGTGAGCCGTCTTCCACTACTTGATCGATAAGCACCAGGCGGGCATTCGTCAAAAGCAAACTGTCCGGCAATGGGGTGGTCATGTGGTGAATTAAATCAGCGATCAGTGGCCGACACCAAACATGAGCAAGCCCGCAACGCAAACTCAGACGGCATACAAGCCACACCAGCACTGATTTTGGTTGATAGTACCGGAACTGTACTTGAAGAGTGGATCGGAAAGCTCCCTGCTTCTCAAGAGGATCTTGTAATAGCGCGGCTCAAGCAATAAAGCCACTCCTCCATCACCAAATCAATAAGAACAAAACTACTGCTCATTAATTCGAATGCCCGCATGCCGATCAGGGCGATGCGGGCATTCAAGGTTGCTCTTATCGCGGGTCGCTTTTCGTCAAAAGGACAGCTTCACGCCAAACTGCATGATGCGCGGGTCGCGGAACGTTATCACCTGACCGAACGTGGTATTGGTTAATGCACGGCTGGTACTCAGCCCTCTAAAGTTTGTGTGATTGAACACGTTGAAAGCCTCGGCCCGAAGCTGAACGGACACGTTCTCGCCAAACCGAACTTTCTTTGCAAGAGTGAAGTCGACGCGCGTAGTTGGCGGACCATCCACGGCTCCTCGCGGGGCGTTGCCAGGGACGTTCGCGACACCAGTTGCTCCAGCCGCGGTCTGCGGTGTAAAGCACGCTGTATTGAACCATTGGTCAACGGTGCGGGCCCCTCCTGAATTCGGATCGCAGAGCAGACTTGGCCTGCCTCCCGCGGTAATCGCAGGAATGTAACCAAGACCGGCTGGGTCGTAGCTCGACAAAGCAACATTAATCGGCAGGCCCGTGTAGTAGCTGCCGATCCCCGACACCTGCCAGCCACCAAGGACCTTGCTAGCCAAATCGTCGCGCTTCAGGAAGAAAGGCAACTCGTAGATGTAATTCATGCTAAACACATGCCGCCGATCGAGAACCGCTCTGCCGTACTCGGCCCGGATGTTATTGCTGTCCTGGGGAGCGGCGCTGACCGAGGATGTCTGATTGTCAGTTAGATTCTTCGACCAGGTATAGGCAAAATTAATTTCCGACCCAGGCCTGAATTGATGTTTGGCTCCGGCCTGCAAGCTGTGATAGTTCGAGTTATACCGGCTCTCCAGAATATTGACTGATCGATATCCGCGGTAAGGCCGAATCTGATCGAGGATTGCCGGAGTGGCGGTGAAAGCGGTGCCGGCCACCATACAAACAGAAGTAACCACACCGGGTGTCTGCAAGGTGTTACTTCCAGTGGCGCACTGCGTCGAGAGAGCCTTGCCGACTGCCAGGTCGTTGTATTCGGTGGTCCCGATCAGGTGCGTGCCTTTGGAACCATAGTAACCAACGGACGCCCACGTTTTGCTGCCGAACTGGTGCTGCAGATCCAACGACCACTGCTGCATGTAAGGCGTCTTGAAATGTGGTTGAATGCCGCGGATGTTGGAGGGTGTTGCCGCCGCCACAACCGTAATCGACTGTCCCGCCGGAATCGGAGAGTCCAGACTTGTCAGCGCGACGGTTGTAGTCTCCTGATATGGGTTGTTGAGAGACTGAAGCTCGATGGAACTCAGCGGAATCTGATCGTGGTACATTCCGTAGCCCATGCGAATGGAAGTTGTACCTTTGCCAAAGGGATCAAAGGCCAGGCCTACGCGTGGAGCCAGATCATGCTTTGACACCTCAAACACATACTTGCCAAACGGGGAGGCCGTCGGCGTACAGGCAAACGCGGCTGGGCCGGTGGTGTAGTTTTGAGAGTTAACGATCAACCCATTGCAGTAATTCCCTGTACCCAAAACTCTGTTCCCGGCGCCCGTCACCTGGGGAGCGCTGGCCGCGTTCCACAGCTCTGGGACAAAGTTCGAAAGGTGACCACTCTTGTCATATGGCGGCCCAAAGTAGGAATAGCGCACACCATAGTACACGGTCAGATTCCTGCGGAACTTCCACTCATCCTGAGCGAACCATTCGGCGGATTTCTGTCGAAAATCAATCGTCAAGTCAAGCTTTGATTGGGTAAAGGTGACGTTGTTGCCTTGCAGAAAATTTGCCCACGACTGGTACAAGTTGTTTATCGCAGTATTGGCAACGCCAGTGGCGCGCACGCTGGCCGGCGCCGCAACCGACAACACAGTATTGTTGAAAGCGCTGAACGCTCCCTGGTTTGTACCCGACAACGCGTTTTCTGTTTTCAAGTTCGCTGAGTAGACCCCGCCGTACTTCATCGTGTGGTTGCCCTTGATCCACGTCAAGCTGCCGCTGAAATTCTTTTTCGAGGAGGGGTCGATGTAATTACTAAATCCCGAAAGTCCGTTAAATCCTGAAACCGTAACCCCTGGAACTACGTCGCGAACGCTCTGATAAGGAAGATTCACCGCTATGGGTGACACCTCTTTGGAAAGCAAACCCGTCGTGCTTATGTAAATGGCACCGTATCCGTAAGCAAATCGTCCCTCGAAAATAAGGTTGGGGCTGATCAAGTAGTTGGCTTGGAAGGTGTGCGTCTTCCCAGGCGAATTGGATTGCGTTTGGTTTACAAAGGGTAATCCGGAACGGCCACCTATCGTTCCATCAGCGTCGATAGTTGGTATCTTGTCGTTCTCAAAACGATAGAACATGCTCAAGTTCCCAGTGAAGGTATGGTCAATCCTAATTATTTCCTGACGAAACTTCGCAATGTTCAAAGTAGGGAAATCCAGCCCCAGCGTAGTCAGGTTGGTGGGACCGGGAATCTTATTCCAAATCTGACTGAGGTATTGTTGCGACACATTGCTTACTGGAACGCGGGTGCTAAGTGCTGTTCCCGCAGGCAAGATCGAAGTGCAGTTGGTCGACGACGAGGCACTGAGGCAAATATCGACAGGGAAAATCCCCGCCTTCATTTGTGCGGTTGGAACGATCGACGATAGCGTGGGATACCGCGTGTCGTGGCGCTGCTCTTCCGAAAAGAAGAAGAAGGTCTTGTCCAGTTGACTAACCAGTCTTCCCGATCCCTCGCCAAAGTTTGGTACATAAACTGGTCCACCAATTACAAAGCCGTAGTTGTTATACCGAAAAGGTTTTCTTCTTGCTCTACCAGTCTGCGGATCGACACCAGCGGTCTTGTTTCTGTTGGTCAGAAAGTCATTGGCATTGAACGCTTCGTTACGAATGAACTCGAAACCCGCGCCATGGAACTTATCTCCGCCTGAGCGCGTGACGACGTTCACCTGTCCACCGCCACTACGACCGGACTCGGCGGGGAAAAGACTTCTTAAGACCTGGAACTCGCCAATCGAGTCAACACTTGGGTAGGCTTGAATCGTTAGATTCGAACCACGGTCTGTGACGTCCGCTCCATCCACCGTGAATGTATTCTGAGTACTGCGCGCCCCATTGACGGAAATCAACGTGCGATTGACAACCTGAGTATCGGGGTTGTTCGTTCCGGTAAATACCAGATCGTCGAGATCATTTGTGACGCCTGGAGCCAGCGTTACTAGCTGCACAAAGTTGCGATTGTTAATGGAGAGCTCACGAACCTGATTGCCATTGATCACAGTGGAGGTACTCGGCGTGGTTAACTCAACTGCAACCTGAGCTGCAGTGACCGTGACTGTTTCAGCTATATTGCCAGGCTCCATTGTGATCTCGACGGTACGCCTTTGTCCCACATCAAGCTTGACACCATTCTCCGCATGTTTCTTAAAATTCGGCGCTTCGATGGTGACATCGTAAACCGCTGACAAGAGGTTCGGAGCTGAAAACTCGCCATTGTTATTTGTTGTTGCTGTGCGGACTACTACCTTCTTTTGTACGTCAGTGATGGTTATGGTCGCGCCTGCAACTGCCGCGCCTGCTCCGTCTTTAACACTTCCATTGATCGAGCCGGTGATTTCCTGTCCCAGAGCGAACCCGCTCAGGCACAGACAAAGCGTGATCAGCAAAAACATGGTTCGCGTAGCAATCTGCAAGTGGTGTCTCATGGCTGCTTTCCTTTTCGTGATTGAAAGATGTCCTGGCTTGCGCCGATGACTCAGCCCTCCGGGATTGCCGAATCCCTGAGAGCTCAAGGGAATGAAAACGATCGAATTTATTTGGCTGCGCTCTAACAAGCGCCTGACCCGCTGGAAGATGCCGAACCTTATAACACCGGGACCGACTCTTCGCAAGAAAGGCCACGCTTTGATAGCGTCTTAATCTGCAACGCAAGCTGTAACGCAATCTGTAACGCAAGCTGTTAGCTTGCGCGCGCGTTGAATGCCATCCACCAATCGCAAACTAACAGTTTGCGTTACATTGGAACCAAGCCCCGTCGCCATGTAATCCGGGCAACGAACCGCCGCCAGGGATTCCTAGAAATTGAATTTCCCGGACACTTGTATCCGGCGCGCATTGTTGGTAACGCTATCGTTGATGCGCCCGAAAATCGACGAGGTGATCAATGCCGTGGGATTATCAAACGAGGGACTATTCAAAACGTTCCGCGCGTCAAAGCGCAGATCGAAGCTGAACCGCTCGTTGATCTTGAACTTCTTCGAGAGCGAGCTATCCCATTGGAAGTAGTGTGGCGCCAAAAAGAAATTGCGTCCGGTGTTTCCGATTGAGCCTGGCGCGGGCGCACTGAATTGGGCGCGTGTAGTGGAATCGAACCAGAAGTTCCTGCCGCTCTCTATCACCAACTGACCACTGCTTCTCGTACAGCCGCTGCAGTCAGCAGTCGATTGCACCACGTTACTGACCGTGTTGATGCCGGAATAGACCGTAAACGGTCTGCCCGAGGTGAACAGGATAGTGCCGGCCATCTGCCAACCGCCGATGATGTGGTCAACAATCGTGGGCACGCCCGAAGCAAACTTTCTTCCCTTACCCAACGGCAATTCGTAAACGTAAGTTCCCTGGAAAACATGACGGCGGTCAAAGTCGGAATAGGTGTAGTTCAGACTGCGATCTCTGAGGTCGAACGGAGTGCTTGAAGCGGACTGAACGGAGCCGGTTGAGACCGTACTCAGTGACGGATCCCAGGAACGATTGTCTTTCGATTTCGAAAGCGTGTAACCAAATTGGAAACCCAGCCCGGCATTTATCCGGCGCTTATAGATCAATTGCAGACCACCATAGTGCGAATAGTCACTGCTATCAAAGACATTGAAGCCGCCCGTGAACTGCGGGTATGGCTGCAGCAGGAACGGGAAGCCGGTTAAGTCGAGCAGTCTTTGTCCAACCTGCGCGTTGCTGCAAATTCCCGCGGTCACATCCGCCGCGACACAAGTTTTTTGCGATACGACCAATGCCGCGGCCGCTACACTGCCCTGTGTAATTGCGGTGGTGTTCAGAGCGCGAAAACGGGCCGTGCCCCCGTTGTTTGCCGCACTGCCGGACATGATCAAATTGATCAGCGGACTGTTGTAGCTCGAGCTGGCCCTGACCTTATTGAACGCATCGAGAAAACTGCTATCTCCGACCCCGGCAACCGAAGCAAATATGTTCACCTGGTTTGCGTTATAGCCGCCGAGCAGATGAACGGCATGCTTGCCGATGTAGTTAACTTCAATGACATTCTTCCCGATTTCTCTCTGAAAGCTGAGCGACCATTCGTGAATTTGGGGGAATTGCAAATCCGGATCAATGGCGCTAATCGATCCTGTTCCAAACGACGCTGGCTGTCGCAGAACGTCTGGAGTAGTAGTCGGCGCCAGGGCGGCGATCACTGGCCCAAGGTTCCGGTATAGTCCGCCGCCTTGTCCAAACGTAGAGTTGGTCACGCCAACGTTATTTCCCGGCGTACTCTGGAAGATCGAAGAGCCGAACAGGAAGGTGGCTATGCGATCGGAGGCCAAGCGATAGTTTGCCCGGATTGAAGTCTTTCCATCCTTGAATGGATCCCAGGCCAAACCGACTGAAGGTTCGAATTTATGATCGTTCTGAAACACATCGGCCGGAACCCACTTCAAGGTATTCGAAGGCGCGGCGCCGATCTTCACTGGTTGATTCGGAGTCAGGATTGTCCGGCCATCAACCGATGGATGTAACCGGGCTTCCCAACGCACTCCGAGATCAAAAACCAGGTTCGGCCGGAAGCGCCAACTGTCCTGAAAGTAAAAGTCCAGTTCCGGATAGAGCGCCTTGTTAATCCATCGAGTTCCGGCTGGAGCAAAGGTGTTTCCATCGGCAACAAATGCCTGCGAGACACTACCGATTTTTCCCAGCTCATCGACTATCGTGTTTTGCAGTCGCGTCAAGTCGTTTGCATTGATGCTGGTTGAGCCGGAAGCCGGAAGACCGAACGCGCCGAAACCGGCCGTGCCGCTGAAAGTCACAACCGGCTCGATGCCTGAACCAGCGACTGACGACCGATCATCTTTGTGCCGATTGAAGCGCAGGTTGGTTCCGGCTTTGAGCGTGTGTGAACCGCGAATAAAAGTCAGGTTGTCGATCAACTGCAGAGTGTTTACACCGCGCGCGTTGTACGAAAAGTTCGTGTTCGGCGTGGCCGGATTGATGAAGGAAAACGGTAAAGCCGGATCCGGGTGCGGAGTAGCAAAGGTGAAGAAGTATTTACTGATGCCGACAATCGCCTCATTCGTTAACGTACCCGACGGTGACCAGCGCCAGTTAATCGCCAGATTCTTCGGCGTGCGAGAGGTATCCACAAAATTTGGCGACCCCGGGAAGATTGGACGACCGCCGTTTGCCGAGTCGCCGAAACTGCTTTGGCTTCCCTGGGCATAGCGAACATAGATCAAACTGTTGTCGCGGATCTTGTAGTCCACCTTGGTCACGAAATCGTATTGCCTCTCATGTTGCGGCGAAGCAAAGTTGAACCCGGCGGTATTCAAACCATCACCCGTCGTAAAGTTATTTGGCGCGGGCATTGAATTAATAATCCCCGCCAGCGTCGGATCAATACTTACTCCCGTCGGGTTGGTGGCAATGTTGTATGACGAGATGCAAGGTGAATTTGTGGGCGGCGTGCCGGTGCAAGCCGGAAGAATCGGATTCCCACCACCGTCAACCGCTGCTGTGGTCGTGCCCGCCGGAGAGTTGGCTCTGCCAACAACATAACGAAACAGACCGGTCCGCGCTGCTTGTGTGTAAACCGTTCTCGTCACCAACGCCGTGTCGTAAGCGCGCAGCAGTTGTAGATTGGTAAAGAAAAAGAATTTGTCCTTCTTGATTGGACCACCGACGCTGCCGCCGAATATGTGTTGGACAAACTGATCTTTCGGCAGACCGGCGATCGTGACGGGATAGCTCTTGGCATCCAGCCGCGGCGTTCGATAGTACTCGAAGCCACTGCCGTGAAAATGGTTCGTGCCGGATTTCGTTACCAGGGTCACCTGAGCTCCGCTGCTTCGTCCCAGCTCTGCGGTAAAGTTGCTGGTCACAATCTGGAATTCCTGGATCGAGTCAGGATTTGGACGAAGGGGTGTGAAGTTTGATCCGCCGGCCGTTGACTCATTAATGTCAATTCCATCGAGTGTAAAATTGAATGCGCGATCACGTGAGCCGTTTACCTGCACCGTGCCGCCGGTGTTTCCACCGATCACAACACCGGGTTGAAAGTTCAGCAGGTCGAGAGGGTTTCGGCCCCTGGTGCCGACAATCGGCAGACTCTCCAATGTCACCTGTTCGATCGTGCTGCCGATATTCCCGGAAGTGCTGGTTTGTACCTGTTCGCTTGATCCCTGAACCGTCACCGTCTCGGCGACTCCGCCCGTTTCCATGGTCGCATTGATAGTCGCCGGCTGATTTACATTGACGGCGTTGCCCTGACTGATGAACTTTTTGAATCCCTGCTTTTCAACGGTCACGCTGTATTTTCCCACCTGCACCAGGTCGAAAGCGTAAACGCCGCTCTGACTCGTTTCCGTGGTAAAAACAATTCCGGTCGCTTCATTGGTCAAGCTCACCGCAGCGCCGACGACCGCTCCGCCATTTGCGTCCTGCACGGTGCCCGTTATTCGAGAGGTGGTCCCCTGCGCCAGGGCCACTACCGTGGCGGTGAAAAAAACGATCCAAAGCACAAACAGGTGGACAGGATTCTTCGGGTTCATTTTGAGACTCCCTCATCTTTCATTATTAAGTTTGGACTCTAAGTGACCGGTGCAGGTATTCCCGATGAACCGAAAGCTTGTCCCTGTGGCTTCGACTGCGAGCAAACTACGCAGGCACTGAATTCACTTCCGCAGAACCCGAAGTCTGGTCTGAAAAGACAAAGAACCATTCGTCAGAATAGACTCATTCGCTCAGACTCGTCCGCGCTAACATGCTTTTCGGGGCGCCATTCTATTGAAGAGTTAACCAACAAGAAAAGCTAAAAGATTTTATCTATCCAATAAGCATCGATGATAGTACCGAGTACTAAAGAATCAGGCAAATTGAAAGCCAAGCTCCGTGATGAGGAGGTGGCTGACGACCGCTAACCGGCATAGCGCGCAAAACGCGAATAACTTGGATACTCGTGGAGCTTCTCGCTTTTCTTCGCGGTGTTTCACTCGCTGGTCCCCGCAGACTTGAGTCCGAAAACTTGAAGGATGTCCATTTTTTTGAATAAGCGACGGCGGACTCGTCGCGCGTCTCAACGAGGGCACAAGTGCCCTGTCTAAACGGACCACCTGATACCGTCACGTTTGGATAGCGGACTTGTCCGCCTGTCTCAGCGAGGGGCACAAGTGCCCTGTCTAAACGGACCACTTCATGTGTCTGTCTAAACGGACCACTTCAAGTGCCTATCTAAACCGACAATTCCAACGATCGTGTTTCTCGTTAGTAAAGCAAAGCGCGGGTACGTGCTTTACGAAACTCTTCGAGGTTTGCCATCCAGCTACGCACGATGTTTTCGGGATCATCGCCGCGTTTGATCAGCGCAAGCGTGTCGGAGTTGGCCAACAACCGCAGGTAGTCATTGACCTTCCAATCTTTCGCACTGAGGCGCCGGAGGGCCACGGCAATCTCGAGTCCGGCAAACACCGGACGAAAGCGCGCACGATCAGTGACGATGATATTGATGCCATGACACTCGATGGATTTGAACACTGATGACTGCGGTGTAAAGCGCACCGGTACAAACCGGGCTCCGGGAATCCGCCGGTTGTTAAGATACGCGGCCAGACCTGGACCGTCGATCCAGGGCGCTCCCACTAATTCGAAAGGCGTGTCAGTGCCGCGTCCGACGGAAAGATTCGTAGTCTCGAGCAGTCCAATCCCTGGATAGAGCGTGGCTTCTGTGAGGCTGCGCATGTTCGGCGAAGGATTCACCCAGGTAAGGTTCGTCGAATCAAACCACATCGCGCGACGCCAGCCTTCCATCCTGATCACACGCAGATCGCAACCGAGCTTTCGTTCCTGATTGTATAGCTGGGCCAGTTCACCAACGGTCATTCCATGCCTCACCGGAATCCGGTGATAAGCAGTGAACGAGAACTTGTCGGGATCAGCCAGCGGGCCCTCAACCTCAACTCCTCCGATCGGGTTCGGCCGATCCAGCACGAACACTGGCAGATGTGCTCGAGCAGCTTCTTCCATCACATAGCCCAGCGTCGCGATGTAGGTATAGAACCGCACCCCCACATCCTGAATGTCATAGACGATCGCATCCAGGTCCTTGAGTTGTTCAGGCTTAGGCCGCCGCGTCTCGCCGTAGAGCGAATAAATGGTCAGTCCGGTTTTTTCATCCTTTGAGTCAGAAACTTTTTCGTCGGCCACTCCGCGGATGCCGTGTTCAGGGGCGAAGAGCGCGACCAGGCGAACGCCGGCGGCGTGGTTGAGCACGTCGATAGTCTGTTTGCCCTCGCGATCGCGACCGGTGTGATTGGTTACCAGGCCGACGCGCAGGCCAGCCAGTTGTTTGAAGTTGTCTCGTTCGAGCACATCGATTCCGGTCAAGACCTTAACGTTGGCGCCCGCTCCCGCTGATCCGCCAGCGGAGTTCGCCTGCCCTTTGATCACTTCAGCGTAGTAGCGCGAGAGTTCCGTTCGCGCACGAGAGACAACGCCAGAGTCGGTGACCGCGCTGGCGACGATGGAAGCAACGCGCCCACGCAGCGGGCCGACATCGCCTTTGCCATTCGGGTGCACTCGATTGCTCAGGAAGATAACGAACGTTTGACTCGCCGGATCGATCCAAATAGACGTACCAGTGAAACCTGTGTGACCAAACGAGCCCAGCGGAAAGAGGTCCCCGCGGTTGCTTGAGAAACTCGTATTAATGTCCCAGCCCAAACCGCGCGCCCCCTCATCTGAAACCAGGCGCGGCCGCGTCATCGCGCTCACAGTCAACGGACTCATGATCCGAACGCCGCGGTACTGTCCGCCATTGAGAATCATCTGCGAGTAGATTGCGAGATCTTCGGCCGTGGAAAAGAGGCCAGCGTGTCCGGCAACGCCGTCCATCCGATAGGCAGTCGGGTCGTGAACCTGGCCGCGCAACCACTCGTCGCCTTCCGCGCCGGCGTTTTCCGCCGAGTCTCCGAGATAACTCAATTGGCCACGCCGCTTCTCGGTCGGGGCGATGCGCGCTTTCAGCTTCACCGCCGGGTGGAAACCCGTGTCGCGCATCCCCAGCGGCGCGAAAATGTTTTGGCGTGCGAAATCGTCCAGCATCAATCCGCTGGCGCGGTGCACTACTTCACCGAGCGCAATGTAGTTGATGTCGCTGTAAACGAAACGCGTGCCGGGCTGATTCCGCAGAGGTTCCTTGATCAACCGCTTGATTGCTTCGTCGTAACCCGTCCAGCGCTCCTTCAGATCAAAGTCGGGCGCATAGCCAGAACGATGGGTGAGTAACAATTCGATCGTGATTCGTTCCCTGCCCTCTCCCTTGATCTCGGGAATGTAGTGCGACAGCGGATCGCTCAAGCGCACTTTGCCGCGCTCAACCAGAATCATGATGCTCGTCGCGGTGGCCACGACTTTGGTAAGGCTGGCCATATCGAAAACGGTGTCAGTGGTCATCGGCTCGCGTGTCGGTTCAACCGCGCGCGAGCCGTACGCCCTCTCCCAGACAACGCGTCCTCGTCGCGCAGCGAGTACCACGGCGCCGGGCAATTCATGTCTGGCGATCGAGTCCGCGATGGCCTGGTCCATCTGGGCCAACCGTTCAGCGGACATTCCAACCGTCGCCGGTTTGCTCGAAGGAAGATTGCGGTTGAGGATTTGGCCGGAGCAGGTGATCGCGATGACTGAAATCGTCAGACAAAAGTGAACAAGTAGAAGAATTGAGCGTCTCATATGCAGGAACGGGATCATAGTTTCTACAGTTCGCTAGTATCGTGTTTCTAGAGTTCGCGTAACAATGGATCGTTCAGTTGTTGATCTTTATTCCCGTAGGGATGAAATATTTATAGTACCGGAGTCCGAAACGAGAAATCACAGCTCCGGAGGAGCGGCATATGTCTGACGAGCAACCAAATATATTTCGACTCCTACGGAGCTTCAGAGTTCTTTTGGGTTCTCGGTTCTATAAATATTTCGTCCCTCCGGCACTGAAGACCGGAGCGTCAACAGCACTGGCCAACAGGTCAGTACCGCCTGCGGTAGCGGGCGGGCCGCGGTCGTGCCGATTACCCACCCGCTACCGCAAGTGGTACTGACTTGTCGTGCAGAGATTGACGCGTAGCCGCGGACCAATGAGTACCAGCCATAGTCGTTTATCTCTTCGCTACTTGCAGGCCCGTCCCGCGCGGATACAACCCGGGCAGAGAGATCGGCAGTTGGCCTGTGATATTTAGCTCTCCCAACAGTGCCCGCGCCGCAGCCTGTTGCAGACTCGGCATGTCGCCATAAGCAACCAGGTAAGCACGCAAGCCGGAAAAATTCATCAGCAAATAAGGATTGCCAAAACTGATTCCGATGATCGGTTTCTTACCGGCGATCAACTGAGCCAGGGCCCGCGCGCCCTGATCGGGTAAACCCGCGCTGCGCATTTCACCACTGCGGACGCGGCCGTAGAGCGAGGCGATCACGACGTCAGCGCTCTGTGCGCGCACGAGCGCTTTCTGGACATCCTCGCTCGAAGAGCGATCGTCAAGCACAACCGTCTCAACCTTGTGGCCGGCCCGGCTCATCGCGCCGACGAACGGGCTGGTAATCACCAGCCGGTCGTCTCCGTTCGTGATGGCCAGATTAAAGATGCGCGAGTCCGGCTGGAGATTACTGAGCGGTATCAGCTTGTCTTCATCGCGCACGAGCGTGATCGCGTGTTCGGCAACTTCGCGCGCAAGTTCCAGAGCATCGCGACTGCTGACGATTCGATCAATCGCGTCGAGCGCCGTGATCCGTTCCTTAACCAGACCCAGGTCATACTTCGCCGCCAGAATTTTTCTCGCCGACTGTTCAATTCGTTTTTCGCTCAGCCTGCCTGATTGAACAGCGGCACGCACGCCGCGCAGCGAGGTGTCGGGATCGGCGGGCTTGAGCAACAAATCAGCACCCGCTTCAAGCGCCCGCACAGCCGCCTCTTCCTGGGTGAAATAGATCGTCAGCCCACTCATGCTGAGAGCGTCAGTAACGATCAGCCCATTGAAGTGCAGCTCGTTTCGCAGCAGGCCGCCCAGGACCGGCGAGAGCGTCGCGGGCATGGTCCCTCCGGCTTCGATCTCGGCGGCCTCGGTTGTGTCTGTTGGTTTGCTCTTTACGTTCTTTGGCAAAGGCTTGACTACGGTGGGATCGATCTGCGGCAGCCCGATGTGCCCGACCATGACAGCGCCCACACCGGCATCGACGGCCGAGCGAAACGGAACCAACTCGACGGCGTTTAGCCGGGCGCGGTCAACATTGATTTCCGGCAAGCCGCGATGTGAATCCGTAGCCGTGTCGCCATGCCCGGGGAAATGTTTGGCGGTGGCGATCACGCCGCCGCTCTGGGCGCCTTCGGTGAACGCCGCGGCGAACCGAGCTACGGCAGCAGGATCTTCGCCGTACGAACGCACATTAATTACCGGATTCGCGGCGTTGTTATTGACGTCGACTACGGGAGCGTAAATCTGTTGCACTCCGAGCGCCCGTGCTTCGCGTGCCGTCACCACTCCCTGACGCCGGGCGTATTCAGGATTCCCGGTGGCGGCCACGGCCATGTTCCAGGGAAAGTTGATCGTATCGTCAAAGCGCATCCCAGAACCGGCTTCCAAATCCGATGAGATCAAAAGCGGATAACGCGCCAGTTGCTGCAGGCGATTGCCGAGCATCACGGATTCGTAAACCGGGCCCTTGAAAAAAATGATCCCACCGACATGATTGTCGACGACCTGGTGCTGCAGCAGACGAAATGCATCACTGTCCTGATTCAAAAACGTAGCATTGATGCCAACCGAGATGAGCTGGCCAATCTTCTCGTCCAGCGACATCTTCTTCAGTTGCTTGTCGGCCCACTTGACTGCGTCGTGGGACGGTTGAATCGAGTATGGCCTGGGACCTTGTGCAGAAGCCGCAAGAACATTCGTTTCGATCGGCGGCGCATTTGAAACGAAGGGCACAGTGGCTGCTAGCGCCAGGCCGGCAACGACCAACGGAGTAAGAACTTTATTGATTCGTTTCATCAGATTGGCGGTAGCATCTACCATTGCCCTTTAGCGGTAGTGCCCTGGTTTGTAACGCAAACTGTTAGTTTGCGATGAGTGAATGGCATTCAAAGCGCGCGCAAACTAACAGTTTTCGTTACAAAACGAAACCAGGGCACTACACCGTTACCGAGCGGTGTCTTAATTTTCCTTTGCGGCTTCGCTTCTTTGCGGTCTTTGCGTGAACCCATCCTGCAAATACAAAACATTTCACGCAAAGGCGCAAAGTGGCGGAGGCGCAAAGACTGAAACTAAGACACTACCACTTTACCGCCGCAGTTCGGTCGTCGCCACCGGTCGCGATGAATCCGGCGCCACGAGACTGACAATGTAGCCGACGACTGAGCAGACCACTGTTCCCAGGAGCACGTACCAGGTCCAGGCTAGCGACGTCTCGTACCAAACGATTGCCATGAAACAGAGTGAGGCGGCCATGCCAACCATCACTCCCATCTGATTCACGCTCTTTGTCAGCACACCCAGCAGGAATGCACCCAACATCGGACCATAAACCAACGAAGCAATCGTCAGCCCGGTGGTGAAGACTGAGCCCCAACTGCGCGCCAGAATCGCAATGCAAATCAGTACTATCCCCCAGGCGGCAGTCAACCAGCGCGAGAGCTTCAGCAGTTGCTCATCCGGTGCGTTGGGCAGCAACAGTGGCTTAATCAGATCGAGCACCGTACTCGAAGCCAGCGAATTCAGGGAGCCGCTTAAGTTTGACATTGCCGCAGCAAAGATCGCCGCGATAACCAATCCGGCGATCCCGTGCGGCAAACGCTGAACGATGAAAGTAGGAAATATCTGATCGTTGCTGGCAAGTTTTGTGGTCAGCGGAAAAGCCTTGTAATACGCGAAGAGCATTACTCCGATGGTCAGGAACAGCGCAAACTGAAACAAGACCACAAAGCCGCTCAAGACGATGGCCTTCTGACTGTCGCGCTGGTTCTTGCACGTCAGCAGTCGCTGAACCAGCAACTGGTCCGTGCCATGCGAGGCCATCGTCAGGAATGTTCCGCCCAGCAGTCCTGCCCAAAAAGTAAACGGCACCGTCAGATCAAACCTGAACGAGACGAATTGAAACTTGTTCGCCGAAGCGGCCTCGGCAGCAATCGCGGGCCAACCGCCGGGCACCAAGTGGACCAGCTCATAGGCAGCGAGCAACGAACCTCCAATATAGATCACCAGTTGGATCAGATCAGTCCAGATTACCGCGGCGATGCCTCCCTCAAATGTGTAGACCAGCGTCAGCACTCCGACGATGATGATCGACCAAAGCCAAAGGTGCGGGAGACCCGGCAAACTCGTGCTGAGTACCGCACTCAATACTAACGAGGCGGCGAAGACGCGCACACCCTCCGCCAACGCTCGCATCACCAGGAAAAGCGAAGCGGCAAAGTTTTTCGTCTTTGGCCCAAAGCGATTCTTGAGCAGTTCGTAAGCCGTCAGCAGGTTGCCGCGAAAGTACGCCGGGATGAATAACAGGCTAATCAGAACGCGCGCCACCATGTAGCCCAGGACTACTTGCAGGTAGGTGTAGTTGCCGCCTTGCTCAGGTCGAGCATAGCTGGCATAGGCTAGGGCGGGAACACCAATCAGCGTCAGCGTGCTCGTTTCGGTGGCGACGATTGAAAGGCTGATCACAATCCACGAAGTGTTCTTGTCGCCCAAAAAATAATCTTTGACGGTGCGCTGCGACTTGCGAAACAACGTGCCGAAGATCGTGATGCCGATCAGGTAGAGTGCCAGGACCGCGTAGTCTATGCCGGAAAAGCCCATGCAGTTTTCCTATTGGGACCAAACGAAGCTCTGAACAAGTAGCGCCGGTTATGAATCCAGGCCGGCCTTTCAGAGGCTGTGTCAAAACTCACGGCCCAGCCTTCTGAACGAATGACTTTAACGCAAAGGAGAACCGCAAAGGAGCGCAAAGTACAACCCTTTGCGTTCATTGCGAAGAACCTTTGCGTCCTTTGCGTTTCAATCTTGCACCTCTACCTGAGGATCGGAATCGCGGACGATCCACGAAATGGCACGAAACGCAATAACACGAAATGACACGAACCAAATCACCTTTGGTGTGGGTTCGTGTTCCTTCGTGTGATTTCGTGGATCGTACACCTGCCCTTGAACCTATACTTGTTCATAGAAGCGGCAGCCTTGCCGCTCGGTGTGCGGTGGAGGAAGCTCAGCTACTTGCCGGAAAGACTTTCAATCGCTCGACCGACCACTCGCTTACTCTTCTGCAACGCCGCTTCTGCTTCAGCGCGATTGCTTTTCGTTTTATTCATCACCAGGGCCACGCTCAAATCGTCACCGGCCAACTCCAAAAGCGAGCGGGCGGCGGCTTCATCCAACCCGCTCTCGGCCATCAAAATGCGAATTGCTCGCGCGCGAAGTTTTGTGTTGCGCGGCTGCACGTTCGACATGCGATTGCCGGTGATGTACCCCAACCGAACCATCGTGGCCGTCGAAAGCATGTTCAGCACAAGCTTCTGGGCGGTGCCGGCTTTCAATCGCGTCGAGCCGGCGACCACTTCCGGACCAACCAGGGGAACGATGCTCACCTCAGCAGCATTCACGATCGGCGAGCCGGGAGCACAGGTCACCACCACCGTAAATGCCCCGAGAGAACGCGCCTGTAGAATTGCGCCGACAGTATAAGGGGTCCGGCCGGAAGCAGCGATGCCGACCAGTACATCGTCTTTGGTAAACGCCCGCGCATGCAAATCGCGCGCGCCTGCTGCGGCGTCGTCTTCTGAAGCTTCAACAGCGCGATAGCAAGCTTCGTAACCGCCGGCGATGATCGCCTGAACCAAATCCGGCGACACACCAAATGTCGGCGGACACTCTGAAGCGTCGAGCACTCCCAGACGCCCGGACGTTCCGGTGCCGATATAGAACAAACGCCCGCCGCCTTCGAGTCGCGCGACGATTCCGTCGACCGCCCGCGCCACTTCTGCAAGTACCTTGCCGACAGCCGCGGCGACCAACATGTCCTCGTCGTTCATCAAGCGGACGATCTCTTCCGTCGGCAGGAGACTGAGATTGGCTGTGCGTGGATTCTCTGCTTCAGTGATGGAGAGGGGATCGTAGTCTGCTGGATTCATACGCACTCGAAACGTTCGCCGCCGGGTTGCAGCAAAGCGAACGCGAACTTGGAATCACACCGCCAGGGCCACACGGTTCACGTGTTCACGGGCCAGCCGGGCGGCGGCGACCGCTGGAGGATAACGCGGCGGGGCCAGAAAGGCTCTGGGCGCGGTCCTGGCCACTTCGCCGCGCAACGCTTCCAATAACAGCTCGCCGGCGGCGAATACGCCTCCCACATAAGCAACCTGAAAGCGATCGCCTTCCATCTTCAAGTTTCGAATTACCGCAGCGGCCGCAATGCCCAATTCGGTTCCCGCTTCGACCATGATCAGACGCGAAACTCGATCTTCAGCCTGCGCCGCTGTGATTACCTGCCTGGCAAATCCGGCGATCCGCTCGTTGGTAATCGTCGGTGCGTAAATCGCGGTCGACAGATCATCAGCCGTCGACACATGAAAATACAAACACGCGGCAGCGGTTAATGAAGTCGCCGGCCCACGTCCGTCAGCCGCATGGGCCACTGCCCTCAACGCGCGCCGCGCGATCCAGGCTCCGCCGCCTTCATCTCCCGCGATCGGTCCCCAGCCGCCGGCACAAAGGCGTTTGCCGCGCGCGTTGATCCCGCAGGAGATCGAACCGGTTCCGGCAATCACCACTACGCCAGGCTCGCCACCGGTCGCGCCAAACAAGGCGATATCCGCATCGCTGACGACTTCGATTTCGCGAATGTCCAGGTTCTTTAGCGCGTCTTCCATTCGCGCACGCAGCTCTTTCCGGCGCGTGCCGGCGAGGCCCACCTCGGCAGCGATGATATCTGCCCGGCGCACTTGCGCAGTACTGCAGGCTCGTTCGACCGCTTCCCTGATGGCTGCAGCCGCACTGGTGACGCCGACGCGCAAAGGGTTGGACGGTCCGGTGGTCCCTTCGCCTAACACGCGATCGCTATCGTCGATGACGACCGCGTGTGTTTTGGTGCCCCCACCATCCACCCCGACAAAAAGCTTGGCGGACCGCAGGTGACGGGCCCTCAACACTTCCTTTGTGCCTCGCTCAACATCAACCATGGTGATCCCGGCTGGTCGTGTTCAGGTGAGCCGGCTTAACGCAAACTGGTAGTTTGTGACCGGCGGCGCAAGCTAAGCGCTTGCCTTTGTAACGCAAACTGTTAGTTTGCAACCGAGCAAGCCCGGGGTCCTGCGGGCAGCCCCGCTGGGATGGTCTTACAGCTTGCGGTACAGAGCTTGGGTATCGGCTTGGGCATTCTAGGGAAGGGTACCTTATAATGGAAACTAAAAGATTTTATCGTTATGATAATCTTGCATGATAGGTGATTGATTAATGGAGATCAGACAACTTAGAGCTTTTATTGCCATTGCTGAGTCGGGCACGTTCACCGCGGGAGCCGTACGCGTGCATGTCACCCAAGCCGCGGTAAGCATGCAGATCAGGCAATTGGAGTCGGAATTGGGCGCCAGGCTGTTTATTCGAGCACCGCGGACAGTGATTTTGACTGAGGCCGGAGAAAAACTCCTCGAACGGGCACACCACATTCTGCGCGAACACGATGCGGCAGTCGAAGAAATCGCGGAACTGGCCGGTGCGAAACGCGGTCGGCTGCGGATCGGCAGCGCGTCAGCAGGTGTGACGTCAGATCTGTTGCCGCGCATTTTGAAGGAAGTCAGGAAGCGCCACCCGCACGCCGAAGTGTCCGTCAGCTCAGGCACCAGCGAAGCACTGGTCCAACAAATTCTTGCCGGCGAGGTGGACATCGCCTTTGTTTCCCTGCCGGTTGAAGCGCGCGGGATTCATACCGAACGGCTCAACGAAGATCAATTGGTGGCGGTAGCCTCGCCGCGCCATCGCCTCGCTCGGCAACGCACGGTCAGTGCTTATGCGCTGGCCGGTGAGAAGTTGATCTTAGGAGAGCGTGGTGGCAACACGCGGCGCTTGATCGACGAATTCTTTGCCCAGGCAGGTGTGAAACCGACCGTGGCAATGGAACTGAGCCGGCAGGCAGCGATCAAACGGATGGTGGAAGAAGACATGGGTGTCGGCATTGTCCCGTTGCAGTCAGTGAAAGACGAAGTGGAGAAGGGTCGCCTCGTTCGCTGGTGGATCGAGGGAGCGCAAATCAATTGGGAGTTGGGCCTCGCCAGATTGGCCGGCGGTTACGAGTCGCCGATTCTGCAAGCGTTTGTCGCGCTTTGCCGCGCGTACTTTGAAAGCACAGCCAATCAACCTGTGAAGAAACCCCGGGCCGCAAAAAAGACAAAAGGCAAAACAGCTCGAAAGGCTTGAGGTGTTGGTACATCGTCCCGTTTAGATAGGGCACTTGTGCCCCTGCTGCACGGGGCGGACAAGTCCGCTTTCTAAACGATTCGGAATGGCGGACAAGTCCGCTTTCTAAACGACTCTCGGAATGGCGGACAAGTCCGCTTTCTAAACGACTCTCGGAATGGCGGACAAGTCCGCTTTTCTAAACGGTTGTGATTAGCAACATCATCTGCTACACGTCATTCTGATTCGCGCGCAGCGCCTCAATCAGCCGATCAATGTCTCCCTGATCATTGAAGAAGTCCGTGGCCACGCGAATGCCCTGTGGCTTCTCTGTGACCATCACGCCGCGCGCGGCAAGGTGGGCCACAACAGCAGCAGGATTCGCCACCGCGACCAGTGTCTCCGCCGAGCGAGCCGATTCATCGCTTAGCGGAGATAAGACTGTCATCCCGCTGGCCAGCAGCTCTTCAGTCACGTATCGATTAAGGGAGAGCGCGCGCTCTTGAATATTCGTGATTCCGATTTCCAGCATAGATTCCACTGAAGCCCCGAGCGCGAACATGCCGGCGAAATGCGGACAGCCGAGTTCCGCGCGCGCTGCCGCGTTGTGGCGCAAATGGATCTCGTCGTTGAGCATCGCGTAGGGATCTTCGACACTCAACCAGCCGATCGCCCTGGGCCGGGACAGAGCCTGCAGTTCCCGGCTAAGGTAAACAAAGCCTGAACCGTAACCGGCCAGCAGCCATTTGTGTCCCGTCGCCGCGAGCGCATCGATCTTCATCCGCTGCACATCGATTTCGAAGACACCCGCTGACTGACTGGCGTTAACTACCAGCGCGTGGTGCATTTTGATCTGACCCAATTGCTCGAGGTCGATGCGAAAGCCATTCGAGAACTGTACATGACTGAGCGAGATGATGCCGGTGCGATCCGTCATGGCTTGTCGCACGTCTTCGCAGCGCAACTCACCGGCCACCGCTTTTAAAAGGTGCACGGGCACACGCCGATTCATCCAGGGCAGAGTCGAGACGGGAAACTCCAGCTCGCAGGAGATAACCTCGCCACGCCCCTCAAGTGCATCAATGATCACGTTCATGCCTGATGACGTATTGGTCGTCAGGGCGATCTCTTCCGGCTCGGCGTTGATGAATTTTGCGATTAGTTGCCGGACGCTTTCGCGCCGCGCCAGCCAGTCATCCCAATGAGCGTCGCCGCCGGCGAGCATCTGTTGATAGTAGGCGGTGGCCGCCTCCGCCACACGCAGGGACAATGGCCCAGCCGCAGCAGTGTTGAGATAGGCGGCGCTACCGGTCACCGGAAATTGTTTTCGAATGTCGACCCAATTGACCATCTTGATGAGGCAAGATACACGATGGCTGCGACCGTAGCCAAAGCCGAAGGTCTCACAAATTGTCTCCCGATTAGCCTCGGAAGACTGAGCGCTCTGCGGCGAGTTAGGTTTACGCAGACAATGAGGGTTGTGTTTTCCATTCACAGCGAGGCTTTAGCCCGGTGGATGGCTCACTACTCATCATCTAAAGAACCAGCGTCACCGTTTCTCTCGAGGTTAATCGATGCATCGTCTATCCGCTTGCGACTGATTTCCACGTTGTCCATAATCACAATGAAGCATTTGAAAACTCCGGTTGGAGCACGATGCCCATGGCCAAAGCCGATCCAGAGACGTACGCAGCAAATCTGGCGCTGTACGAAAAGCTCGTAGCCACGAATCCAAAGGTGGAGCGCAAGGGCGCCACCATGCCGTACACATCCGTTAACGGCCACATGTTCAGCCTTTTTACAAGAGAGGCCTGGTTGGCGCTCAGGCTTCCGACCGCCGAGCGCGAAACCTTTCTGAAGAAATACAAAACCAAACTCTGCGAACAGTATGGAACGGTCATGCCAGAGTATGTGCAGGTCCCCGGCGCCCTGTTAAAGAAAACAAAGCAACTGAGTAAGTACTTCGGCCTGAGCTACGTGTACGTGAGCTCACTCAAACCAAAGCCGACGAAAAAGAAAGCGGCAGGCAAGCAAGGGTGATCGCGAGGGATGGCTATGAAGATTTTTCTGAAAACGATCTGCGTAACGATTGGACTGTTTATGTGTGCGGGCGCGGCGTCTGCGCAATCCGGGCGGGCGGTGATGAAAGGCTACGTTGTGTTCGAGGGCCTCGCTTACGTCGACAAGCAACCGCGCGCCAAGATCGAGTTGTGTTCCAATTCCGAAGGCAAAGGCTGTGCGACGTCGGCCATGACCAACGAGCATGGGTTGTTTGAGATCAACCCGGCCCCTTTAGGTGAGTGGTGGTTGCGTATCTCAGCAGCCGGCTTCAAGACTTATGAGATCAGCATTTATCTGCCGTCGGATTTTATCGGTAACCTGGCGGTCATGTTGAAGCTTGCCGACAACAAAAGCATCGGTACGCGGCGCAAGGTTGAGCGCGTAACGACTGTAGCCCTGGCGGAGAAAAGTGAGCGGCCAAAAAACAGGCGTAGAGAGTACAAGCTTTAGCTTGCGTTCCTGGGGAAGCGGCAACTTAAAGGTGTCTCTAAACTCCTGTATGTCGCGGCAGTTGGCTTTCCTGACAGACTCGATAGGAGAACGAAAGTAAACAATCATGTGTCGAAACATCAAGACTCTGCACAACTTCAAACCACCGGCGACTGACGAAGAAATCCGCGCCTCATCGTTGCAGTTCGTCCGCAAACTCAGCGGCTTCACCAAGTCTTCAAAGGCGAATGAGTTAGCTTTCAATCACGCGGTGGACCATGTGGCCCAGGCGGCCCACGAACTGCTGCAATCGTTGGTCTCGAATGCTCCGCCGAGAGATCGTGAAGTCGAGGCCGCCAAGGCTCGCGCTCGGACGGCCGAGCGCTTTGCTCTGCCACGGTAACGACATGCAAGCGAAGAGGAATTAGCCGCGGATGCACGCGGATGAACGCGGATTAAGACCAGGCACTTAGAGCAATTATCTTTCAACGCCGAAGGAGTTTGCCAATTTCAGCCCAGGGTCCTAACCCTGGGATCGAGTCGGATAGATAATCAGGTGAACTCTGAAGGAGTCTGGTATCGGCAAGCTATTCAGCCACAGAGTGGCGAAATGTTTATGGAACGACTCGACAACTAATCAATTTCCGCAACTCCAGCGGAGCGAAATGTTGACGCTCACTCATGAACGCCCGTTAGGTGATCCTTCTTTGTGGCTTCGTTCTTTGCGGTCTTTGCGTGAGTCCATCGTGCAAATACAAGACATTTCACGCAAAGGCGCAAAGAGGCAAAGGCGCAAAAGACTGATGGTAAGGCACTACTCGGTAGCGACCAACACTTCGCCGAGCTCGTTTTGCTGGTGTATAGTCGTGCAAGAACGTTGGAGCCAATATGGGTAGAATCGTCGCGTCAGTAAAGATCGAAAACGTTATGGATGTGTCCAAGAATCTTCGCTGTGATGCGTTAGTTGACACTGGCGCATCTCATATGGTCTTGCCTACCGCATGGAAAGACCGCCTCGGGCAATTGGAGTCGACCAGAACGATCGAATTGGAGACCGCTACGCAAGCCATCGTCACTGGTGAAGTCTGTGGCCCGGTTCGTATTCAGATCGAAGGCTTCCCGGCGATCTACAACGAAGTATCATTTGTGGAAATGAATCCTGAAGACGGCGAATACGAACCGCTGATCGGATACCTTGTCCTGGAGCAAAGCCAGGCCGGCGTCGACATGCTCGGTCACCGCCTGATTACCATCAAGCACATGGATTTGAAGTAATCGAATGATTTAATCTCATTCACACCTTCGCTTCAGCGAGGTGTCAAGTCGAACCCTCGATTTGCCGTTAGCCGTTTCAACAGCTTAGGAAACCGTTTGAAACGGTTAAGCAATTTATCGTTCGTGCCGATCACCTGGCTAAGGCACAGGTGTGAATGAAAGACTCAAGAACGAGCTTTGAAGCATGCGTTGCCGATGAAGGACTATTACGCGATTTTGATGGTGCATCCCAGCGCCGAACGATTCTTGATCGAGGCTGCTTATAAGAGACTTGCGCGCGAGTATCACCCTGACGTTAGTAAAGCGCCAGACACGCATGAGAAGATGATTGCCATCAATGAAGCATACGAAGTCTTGACAGATTCGCTGCGCAGAACGGAGTACGACAGAGAATACAAGCGATACTCCATCGATCAGCAAAAGAGACCATACTCGCCTACGCAACCTCCCACCGCAGGAAGTACAAAGCAATCTCACAATGAAACGAGCACTGCGAATCAACAAGCAGAGTTCACTTCGAAGGGCGTACAGCCTTCAGCCCCCGACCCGAATCGCTTCGGAATTAACCCAGGCTATCTCGAACATGCAATCGCGGGAGCTCGACAGTGGAAGAAACGTAAGCGGGCGGTTCCCAAGGAAGTCAGAGTCGCAATTTGGGGCATCTATTCGATAGGCGGTCTAATCATCGTATTTACCCTATTCACGCCTAATGAGATCTTTGTCAACAAGGGTCCCATTGCTCTCGTGGTGCTAGCGCTAATAGTGTTTAGCGAAGTACCGATCGCATTAGTCGAAGGAGTACATGACAAGCGTTTAAGGCGGGAAGTGTTCGATCCCACGTACAATCCCAATCCGGAAGGCTATGATAAGTACGCTGCCGAGTATGCTAAATACGAGTCACTAATTGCCAGCGTCTTCGTTTCCCGAAACTGGCTCTATCACTCGAATCCATTTGTTGCGGCATGCGGAACTATCATACGCTTCAAAAGTGGCAAGCAACCGCTCGAAGCATAAGCGCTTGTGCCCATTGTGGATCCTTCTCAATATTACCCAAAAAGCTGCCGCCACCGTTCGGTAGAGGATATCTGCCAAAAGACGAGAATCGGGATGCGGCTCACTAGTCTGGCTGAGATCCGGTCTGGGCGACCTCACCATATTTGGGCTAGCCAACTGACGTTGTTCTAATCTCGAAGTCAGACCAATTGCGCCTTCACGGCGTTGCAAACCACATCGTCGCGAGCGGCGGCAGCGTCATCACCGCCGAATACTCGAGTCCGTGACTGGGAATCTGCTCTGCAACAACGCTATCGACGACTCCAAAGCCTCCACCGCAATACGTCCCTGCGTCGGTGTTGAGAATTTGCCGATACTCACCGGCGCGCGGCAGGCCGAGACGATGCCCTTCGCGTGGGACAGGCGAAAGATTCGACACACAAATGATCTCGTCACCGGTTGATGGCGAGCGACGACGAAACGCCAGCACGTTCTCTAAAGCATTGTCGACCTCGATCCATTCAAAGCCCGCAGCCTCGCCGTCGGCTTCCCAAAGCGCCTGGTGTTCTTTGTACCGATGATTGAGATCGGACACCAATTTCTGCATGCCCTCGTGCACGGGCTTTTCCAGCAGGTGCCAGTCCAGACTCTCGCTGTCGTTCCACTCGCGCCACTGGCCAAACTCACCGCCCATGAAAAGGAGTTTCTTACCCGGATGCGCCCACATGTAGCCGTACAACGCCCGCAGGTTGGCGAACTTCTGCCACTCGTCGCCGGGCATCTTGTTCAGCAGAGCGCCTTTCAGATGGACCACTTCGTCGTGCGAAAACGGCAGGATGAAGTTCTCGCTCCAGGCATAGACCAGCGCAAAGGTCAGAGCATTGTGATTGCCGGCGCGAAACAACGGATCGGTCTGAAAGTATTTGAGCGTGTCGTGCATCCAGCCCATGTTCCACTTGAAATCGAAACCCAGGCCCCCGGCATAGACGGGGTGGCTGACCTGTGGCCATGACGTCGACTCCTCGGCAATCATCATCACGCCCGGACACTCGCGATGGATAATCAAGTTCAGTTCCTTGAGCAGCGAGAGCGCGTCCAGATTCTCGCGGCCGCCAAACTCATTGGGCAGCCATGCGCCCTGCTCCCGACTGTAGTCCAGATAAATCATCGAGGCCACGGCATCCACGCGCAGCCCGTCGATGTGAAATTCCCTACACCAGTAAAGCGCGTTGCCCAGCAGAAAATTTCGCACCTCGTTGCGGCCATAATTGAAGATGTAGGTGCCCCAATCGGGATGTTCGCCTTTGCGCGGATCGATGTGTTCGTAAAGCCCCGACGCGTCAAAGCGGCCCAGCGCGAACGCGTCTTTGGGAAAGTGCGCTGGCACCCAATCCATGATCACGCCGATGCCGCGTTGGTGCAGGTAGTCAATCAGGTAACGAAAATCGTCGGGCGTGCCGTAGCGAGCCGAAGGCGCGAAGTAGTTACTGACCTGATAACCCCAGGATGGTCCATACGGGTGCTCTTTAAGCGGCAGAAACTCCACGTGAGTGAAACCCATTCCAATGACGTAGTCAGCGAGCGCAGGCGCCATTTCGCGATATTGCAACGGACGATTGCCTGCTTCAATGATCCGCCGCCACGATCCGAAATGAAGCTCGTAGATCGAAAGTGGCCGGCGGAAATGTTCGCGGTCACGACGGTCCGCAAGCCACTGGCGATCGCCGAACTTGTACTTTGAATTGAAAACGATCGACGAAGTCTGAGGAGGGATTTCGGTGTAGGCAGCATAGGGATCAGCTTTGAGGAATGGCTGCCGCCGGCGAGTGCGCAGCTCGAATTTGTAAAGTGCGCCGGCTCCCAAATCCGGGACGAAGAGTTCCCACACGCCCGACACACCGATGCGCCGCATTTGATGCAACCGTCCATCCCAGCCATTGAAATCGCCAACCACGCTGAGCCCCTCGGCAGCGGGCGCCCAAACGGCGAACGACACGCCGCTAACGCTCCTCAGCTTTCGTACGTGCGCGCCAAGTTTTTCGTAGACGCTCAGGTGCTTGCCCTCATTGAACAAATGCAAATCCAGATCGCCGAGGGTGGGCAGAAATGAATACGGATCGCGCAGAGTGAATTCGTTGCCACTGGGATAGCGGACGCGGAAACGGTAGGCAGGGATTTCAGTCAAGTCAGGAATCAGAATCTCAAACAGGCCCGCTGCGTGAGTTCTGTTCATCACGAGCGGTTTCTTCCGCCCGATCAGCACCTCGATCTGTTCGGCGTCGGGCCGGAAGGCGCGAATGATAATGCCGCCGTTGAAATGATGCGCGCCCAGAATCGCGTGCGGATCACCATGCTTCAGGCGCAGGAAGGCATTCAGTTCTGCGCGGCCGACTGTGGGCGAGGTGAGCAATCCGGGAGCCTCTGGCTTTCTCGATTGGACTGGGACAAGTCTCTTCATGGGATTAGATCGAGTTGGCGCGAACGGATTAAGCAAAACGAACGTCCCAAACAATCAGAATTACGATCAACTCGGCGGCACATCAGCGACCGGTTCGACAAACCGCTGATAAAGGTCCGCGCCATTCCCGAACTCGCGAATGTTGCTTTGCGCCTCAGCCAGTATTTCCAGGAAACCGGCTCGCGGTGCAGGCAATCCCAGCTCGTCCAGCAACTGAATAACGCGCGCAGCATACCTCATTATCTGCAACGTCTCGATGCCTGACAGTTCCGAGAAAAACCAGCCGCAGCTCGTATACATCAACAGCGCATTTCGCTGAACCTCAAGCAACGTCAGGGCCCGCATTTGCTCCGGCTCGGCAAGCGAGTCTTTGCAGTGTTGCCTTAGAAACTCTGCGCGCGTGCGACCATGATCCAGAATCAATTTGATGTAATCATTGCGCGCGGCCCAGGGGTCGATCAGCAGATCGCCACCCACACTTTCGAAATCGCGCGCTGCCTCGTCGCGGAGAAAATCCAGAGCCAGACGCAGTGGGCCACGCCACGCTTGTTGCCAGCCTTCCGTCCCGCCCGTGTGGCAACCGCAATCGCGAATCCAGCGCCCCACGCCGTGCGCGCAACTCCACGAAGTACCCTCGCCTTGTGGTCCACTCTTGATCTCAACTCCGAGTTCCGGCGGATGATCCGCCAAAAACTCTCCATAATTCGTCACTCGGAGGTTTTGTTCCTGCGCTTCCACGGCCAGGGCATGGGCCAGCGCCAAATCACCAAACTTGAAATGGTGGCCGTAGGTCTCTCCATCGGTTGCCACGTTGACCAGGGCGCCCTCGCGCCCGGCACGCTCAAACATTTCGACGAGCACCCGGCTGGAACTCAAGATCGGTTCGAACGCGATGGCCCTCGACAGCGGACCGTCATAGAAGAAGATGGCAATCGACCGTCCCGAGTGATCACTGTGCGAATACTGATACGCTCGGCGCGGATCGATGCTGCCGTCGGCAACTGAATGCGATTCACCTTCTCCGCTCAGCACGCGCTCAGCCTGGTTGGGAGCAAGAATGACGTAACGCAATCCCTGATCGATCAGCAACTCGAGCGTCTCGTCGTTGCAAGCCGTTTCCGGCAGCCAAAGACTCTCAGGCTCGCGCTCAAAACGAAAACGAAAATCCTCCAGCCCCCACACGACCTGTGTCAGCCGATCGCGTTCATTACACAAAGGCAGAATCGCGTGCCCATAGGCCTGGGCGATGGCATTGCCGTGGCCACCTCGTTGGGCAACACTCGCTTTGTCGGCCTCGATTATTCGCTGATAGGTTTTCGGATGATGCGACTCAACCCAGGAAAGCAGCGTGGGTCCAAAATTGAAACTAATGTTGGCGTAGTTGTTGAGGGTGCACTCAATCGTGTTGTTGGGCCCGATGATATGGGCAAAGCCGTTGGGTCCGTAGCATTCATCATGAATGCGCTCGTTCCAGTCATGATAAGGAGAGGCGCTTGGCTGCCTGTCGATTCTTCCGGTCCAGGGGTTCTCGCGCGGCGGTTGATAAAAGTGTCCGTGAATAATTAATGCGGTCATCTTCGATGTCCTAATTTAAGTTTCTCTCTGCGCAGTCTCGGCGACCTTTGCGCCTCTGCGGTAAATAACAGATCGGAAAGCACTCACCGCAGAGTCGCTGAGAACGCAGAGGCGGGCGCGGAGAATTTCAAAATTAGGACACCACTAGCCGCGCCTGCGCCCGGCCATATCCAGACCCACGGCAGTCACCAGCACCGCGCCTTTGACGATTGGCTGCACATAACTTTGCACGCCGACCAGATTCATTCCGTTATCAAGACTGGCCATGATCAAGCACCCACGAATTGCGCCAAAGACCGTGCCTCGCCCGCCCATCAAGCTGGTGCCGCCAATCACGCACGCGGCAATCGCATCCAGTTCCATCAAGGTGCCGGCATCAGGCGTGGCCCCCGACAGACGCGCCGTCTGCATCAAAGCGGCCACGCCGACCAGCACTCCCATCAAGCCAAAGACTGCCAGCACATGCCGACGCAAGTTGATGCCGGACAAGCGCGCGGCATCGGGGTTACCACCAATCGCATACAGATAGCGGCCAAAGGTCGTGTTTTGCGTCAGGAACGCGCCAATTAAGGCGACGGCAAACATAACGATGAAGGGGATCGGCACACCGCCCTGCGAGTTCATGAGTTGGACAAACGCGATGATGATAATCGCTGGAGCGACGATGCGAGCCACGGTAGCTACTGGGCCATGCGCTTCGAGACCGTGACGCCGGCGGCTGCGATTACGTTGGATATTGGCCCAGACAATGGCAGCGATCCCGAGCGCCGCCAGTACCCAACCGGTCCTGAAGTCAATCATGTCCCGGCCGAGTGATCTGAAAACGGGTATCTCGACAGGGATCGTGGCTCCCTTGGTGATCCAAAAAATGACTCCGCGCCAGGCCAGCAGCCCACCCAGGGTCACGATGAATGCGGGCACATTCACATAGGCAACCAGTGCTCCTTGAAAAGCGCCGACGGCGAGTCCTACCGCGATCGCCACGACAAGTGTGGCCACCAGGCCACGTCCCTGACTCAAGGCCGCCACCGCTCCTGCCAAACCAACAACCGAGCCCACTGACAAGTCGATATTGCCGGACACGATGACCATCAGCATGCCGACCGCCAGCACTCCCGTTACGGCAGTTTGCTGCATCAGCTTCGAAAAATTTACGCCGCTCAGGAAGAGTCCGTAGGGATTTCTGGCATCAACCGTGGCCCACTGAAAGAAAAGCCAGATCACCACCAGCGCAAACATCATCGTGTAGGCGCGCAGCGCTTCGGTGGGTATCTTGAACTTGCCGATCTTGACCTGCTGGGTAAGCTCGGCGTCGGCGACCAGCGCAGGTTCAGTCGCTGCCGGATGATCAGTGTTGGGTTCGTTTGGAGTGCTCATTTAGAAACGTTCTCGATGGACGATAGGTCAGTACCACCTGCGGTAGCGAGTGGGTGATAACTTGAAAGAGACCCGCCCGCTACCGCAGGCGGTACCGACCTGTTCGGCCTCGATCTGCCATACTAACGACAAACTAACGTTTGTCGGACATTTCACGCGACGCGCTGCGCGTGGCCGGTCGCGCAAGCCATCACGCCCTCAGGTGTGGCGGTCTGTCGCGTGAACTCACCGGTCAGTCGCCCTTCGTACAACACCAGGACTCGATCGGCCAGGCCCAGCACCTCAGGCAATTCTGAAGAGACCAGCACAATGGCAATTCCGGTCTTTGCCAGGCGATTGATCTGCGCGTAGATCTCCTGCTTGGCGCCCACGTCGATCCCCCGTGTCGGCTCGTCAAGGAACAACACGCGCGGGTTCGTCAACAACCACTTGGCCAGAACCACTTTCTGCTGGTTGCCACCGGATAAGGTGCCGACGATCGTGAGCAGCGAGTTGGCCTTCACTCGCAATTCCTTCATCGCGCGATCTCCGGCAGCGGCCTCGGCATTAACGTCTGTAAAAAACTTGCCCGAGAGTTTTTTCAAGCCGGCAAGCGTCATGTTATTTACCACTGTTTGCTCGATCACCAGCCCGAAGCGCTTCCGATCCTCGGTTACAAAACCAATCCCCTGGCGAATAGCCTCGGCCGGGCTATTAAGACGCACAGGCTTACCCTCAATTCGGATTTCTCCGGAAACGCGACCGGCATGCGCCCCAAAAATGCCCATCAGCAAATCGCTGCGTCCGGCGCCCATTAACCCCGCGATGCCCAGCACCTCACCTCGTCGCACCGCAAAGCTGACGTCGTCGACCAGTTTCTTGCCCGCGATGTTTGCGTCTGCAACCGACAGATGACGCACTTCGAAAACCTGATCGCCGTGCTCGTGGTCCACTGTGGGAAAGATGTCACCCACTTCGCGTCCCACCATCCGGGCAATCACTCGTGCCTCATCAAGCGCCGCAGTTGGTTCGGTGCCCACCGTGCGGCCGTCGCGCAAAACCGTGATGCGATCGCTGATTTGAAAAACCTCATCAAGCTTATGCGAGATGTAGATCATCCCGACACCGCGTGCTCGTAATTTCTTGAGAATGCCGAAGAGCGTTTCGACTTCGGCATCGGTCAGGGCAGCGGTAGGTTCGTCCAGGACCAGGATGCGAGCCTCATGCGAAAGCGCCTTGGATATTTCCACCAGTTGTTGCTGGCCGATACCAAGCCGCGCAATCTGCATGCGCGGATCAAGCGGCAAGTGAACCTGGTCCAGCAACTTTTGCGCGCGGCTGTAGAGTTCCTGCCAACGAATTACTCCGAAGCGGCGCGGCTCGCGACCCAGGAAAATATTTTCGCCAATGGTTAATTCCTTGATCAGGGAGAGTTCCTGAAAGATGACCGCGATACCGGCAGCTTCGGCATCGCGAATACCGGTGAACTGTCGCGACTGGCCATCGAGCAGGATCTCGCCCCCATATTGCGGGTGAGGATAGACGCCGCCCAGCACTTTCATGAGCGTCGATTTGCCGGCTCCGTTTTCACCAACGAGCGCGTGAATCTCGCCGGCGTATAGATCAAACGAGACGCCGTCCAGGGCCTTGACCCCGGGAAAGGTCTTGGTGATGGCGCGCATCTCCAGCAGTGGAGTGCCATTGGTGGCTGTCATTTGCCGTAAGCGCGTACCAGAACAAAGGCCACGAAAAAGAAGCCGACGGCGGCAAAGACCAAGCCGCGCTGTTTGCCGGGCAGCTTGCTTGCGGTGACCTTGGGCCACTGATCCTTCGGCACATTCTTATAGACTTCTTCCAGCGAGTGATAGCCGTCCTTAACGACAGTTTGCGCCATGTTGCTCTTGTCGACTGAGACTGGTTCCTGCAGGATTGATGGCACGTCGAACTTGCCGTTGTTGATTGGTTTGTCGAAGGATGCGGCATCGATCTTTTCGCCGCGGGCAAGTTTTAGAGCTGAGTCAACGGCGCTGTAGGCCAGCGGCTTGATCGATTTATAGACGGTCATCGTCTGCCGGCCCTCGACGATTCGCTGACAGGCATCAAGCTGAGCATCCTGGCCGGTAATCAGCACTTTTCCTTCAAGGTTAGGCGGCAGAGCTGAGGAGGCGCCGCCGGCAGTGCCATCATTCGAGGCGACGATTGCCTGAACGTCGTTTGCGCTTTTCGTCAGCGCGTCCTCGGTAATTCGATGGGCTTCGCTCGGCAACCAATCGCGAGCGTATTGGTCCGCCACTATCTTGATGTCTCCGCGATCGATGGCGGGCTGTAAAATATTCATTTGCCCCTTGCGCAGCAACAGCGCGTTGTTGTCGGTTTGGGCTCCACCGATCAGGACATAGTTGCCTTTGGGCACATGGTCGAGCGCGTACTTGCCCTGCATCTCGCCCATTTTGATCACCTGATGCGAGACGTAAAGGTCGACTTCTACGTTCTTAATTAATCGGTCATAACTGATCACCTTGACGCCCTGGCGATGCGCCTTCTCGACAATCGGCGTCCACACCTCGCCGTTGTGCGGGGCAATGATCAAGACGTCGACACCTTTGGTCAACATCGTGTCTGCCTGCTGAACCTGCACAGTATCGTTGCCCTGGGCCACTTCCACGTCCAATTGGGCGCCGACTTCTTTAGCGTGCTTTTCAACCAGTTCCTTGTCGCGTTGCCAGCGTTCTTCTTTCAATGTATCCATCGAAAAGCCGATGAAGATGGGATCGTTTGGTCCCTTGGCTTTTTTTGCAGGGCCGTTAGTGGTCTGGGTGCCGGAAACACAGGCAGTTGCCAATGTCACCGCGAAGACCAGGATTATTAAGACTGTGCGTGCGTGTCGCATGTGCGTGATGGTTCCCTTCTTAGGCAATTTTGGCTGTCGGCGAAGACTGCATTTTGAATGTAACGCAAGCTGTAAGACCACCCTAGCGGGACTGCTCCGCTGGGGATCCGGCTTGCGGGCGCGTTGAATGCCATCCACGAATCGCAAACTAACAGTTTGCGTTACCAATTGGAGTACTCCCCAAGCCCGAGACTGATCGCGGCCCACTCGAAAGCATTTACGTTTCAAGGTCTGGCGGAAACTGCACTCGGTTTCGAGAGGCCTTAGCTTAACAGAGTCTCAAGGGAAAAACATATTGAAGTTTTTCCGGGTTGAGAGCATTATGTTCTCGGACTATTTCCTCCTATGTGTGACAACTAATTCGTCTCCCCGACATATTGTCACGCCCCAAGGTTTGTCTGATTCCCCCAAGAATACGACCTTGACTTCCTTTGCCCGCGAGTGGTCCTTGCAGGCCTGCTAACGAAGGTGAGTAGTGAGGGCGGAGTGCTCGGGTAACAGACGAATCGGCTGTCAGCCTGGTTTTGCAAGCTTAGAAATTCCAATGGCGCTAAGGAGAACACGGTAATGATTCGAACGAAATCTGTTCTTGCATACGGAATTTTGTGTGGTCTTTTCCTCTTAATCACAGTTGCTTCTGCCAGTGCTCAATTCAAAGCGGGCATCGAAGGCACAGTGAAAGATACCGGTGGCGGTCTGGTCCCGGAAGCCAAGCTAACCTTGACCAATACCGAAAACGGAAAAGCACAGGAGGTAACCAGCAGCGCTGCAGGATTCTACCGCATCTCCGGCCTGGCGCCTGGTAAGTACACTCTTACCGTTGAAAGGCAGGGCTACAAGAGGGCCATGCTCGAGAACGTTATCATCGGCGCCGAATCGGTTCAGGGTATCGACCTGACACTTGAACCGGGTGAGGTCAGCGCCACCGTCACGGTTACCCAAGAGACCACCACAACTCTCGATACTGAGAACGCCAATATCGCCAAAGGCATTACCGCGGCCGAGATCAAGCGACTGCCTCAGGTTGGGCGCGACCCTTACGAGTTGGCGCGTTTGACTCCGGGAATCTTCGGCGATGCGGCGCGCTCCGGAAACGGCAACGCCTCAGGACTGCCGAACTCTCCCGGCCCCGGCGGATCCAACAACTCGATCTTCCAGGTTGAGAACCAGGTGCAAATCACTGCGAACGGTCAACGCCTCTCCGCCAACAACTTCGAAATCGACGGTGTCAGCGTCAACAGTTTGACCCACGGCGGCGCGGCAGTCGTTACACCAAATCAGGAATCGGTTAAGGAGATCCAAATCTCTTCGTCAACCTATTCGGCTGAAGACGGTCGAAACTCAGGCGCGCAAATCAAGGTGGTTTCGCAAAACGGCAGCAACGATTTTCATGGCAGCGCCTTCTTGAAATACAACAGCCCGAAACTTAACGCCTTTAACCGGTACCCCAATGACTTCGGCCGCGGATCGACTGAAAGGGTGAATCGACTGTTCCGGCAATTTGGCGGCAGCCTGGGTGGGCCACTTTACTTGCCTCGCTTCGGCGAGGGCGGACGTTCCACTTTCGGAGGCAAGAACAAATCTTTCTTTTTTGTCTCCTATGAAGGTCTGCGCGAAACTTCCAGCAACACCTCGCCGCAGTATGTCGAGACCGCGCAATATCGACAGGGCATCATCAACGCTCGCCCCAACGGTTTGACCGCCAGAGTGCTCGGTTCCGCGGGCATCGTGCCGCGCATCGCCGGCGTGTTGACGCCTTCATGCAGCGAAATCAACGGACCCTGTCAGGTCGTAGCCGGAGGGCTCGATGTTGGTTCACCGGCTGGGGCGTTGGGCCAGTACATAAGTTTCGCCAACCTCAGTGGCGGCGGGCTGGATGGCATCCCCGATATTCAGAAAGTGCTGATCGCCGCTCCCAGCACCAACCGCCCCAATCAATACAACGCGCGTTTTGATTTCACGCCGAACTCGAAAGATCAATTCGCCTTCAGCACCTACCTCACTCACGGTGATTCGGTGGGCAGCGACGCGGGCGCGGCGGCCCGACCGCAGGCTGATATCACCAGCAAGCCGCGCAACACGGCGTTGACTTTTCTTTACAACCGGATCATTTCGTCGACTACGCTCAACGAAGCGCGTTTTAACTTCACACGCTTTGCCTTTAACGAGGTCGAATCCTCGAAGAGCACCAACTTTGGCATTCCGCGCATCGAGATCGAGACTCTGATTGCCAATGGCTCACGTATTCGCTTCGGAGCGAACCAGGCGGAGACCACTCCCGGAATCTTTGAAGAGAGCACCTTCGAATTCCGCGATGTGCTGAGCCGGGTTTTCGGTAATCACGGACTGAAGATCGGCGGCAACTACCGTCGAGAGCTGAACAACGACAATCTCAACGGCGGCTCGCGTCCGCTGTTCACTTTTGCCGGGCTCTTCAATTTCGCCAATGACACACCGCTCTTCTACCAGATCAACGCGGACCCACGCACCGGTGGGCCGGCAGACGCGCTCAGGCACTTTCGCACCGGCGGTTACGGATTGTTCTTTCAGGACGACTGGAAGTTTCGACCAAACCTCACTTTGAATCTCGGCCTGCGTTACGAGTACTACAACGTGCTCAAAGAAAGAGACGACAAGGTCGCGAACTTTGTGTTTGGACCGAATGGTGGTTTGACCGGCTCGCGAGTGACTCCGGTCAGTGGTTTGTACAACCCCGATCGCAACAACTTTGCGCCGCGAGTGGGATTTGCTTACAGCCCGAAACGCTATGGCCTGGAAGAGAAGCTCGTCTTTCGCGGCGGTTTTGGTGTCAGCTATAACCGCATTCCCGATGTGGTCTTTTCCAACTCGCGTGGTAATCCGCCGTTCTTTGCGCGCTATGCGATTTGCTGTGGCACTTCGGCAAGCGACTTCAGCACTCCATTTAACGGCGGCCAAATTTTGTATGCGCTTGGTTCCAGCAATTCGCCTTTCAGTTATCCGGCGAATCCGGCGCTGGCCCCCGGCATCAATCCCGCCACGGGCTCGCCCACGGGCCTGACGGTTGAAGTTTACGGCGCGCGACCAGACACACCGACGGCCTATGTTTACTCCTATTCATTTGGCGGCGAGTATTCCTTGCCGCACCAACTGACCACAGAGATCGGTTTCCAGGGAAGTTCCAGCCACAAGCTGATCAGACTGGTTAATCAACGGCTGGTCCAACCGGTCATTCCTCCGAACTACTTCGCGTTTGCCGTCTACATCCCAACGCCGGATGTCAACGCCAACTACAACGCGCTAAACGCGCGACTGACACGACGATTCTCCAGAGGTTATCAGTTTGATTTCCTTTATCGCTGGGCCAAGAGCATCGACACGCTTTCGAACGAGGGTCCCGGTGCAGTTACCAATCAGACCTTTCCGCAGGATCTGCGGCAGGAACGCGGCCCGTCGGACTATGACGTCAGGCATAGCTTCACCTTGTCAGGTCTCTGGGACCTCCCGGTCTTCAGAGGTCGCAAGGACTCTCTCGGAAAAGCGCTTGGTGGTTGGCAACTCAATGGAATTCTAACCGCGCATACCGGATTCCCCTGGACACCGCATACTGGTCAATGCGTGCGCGCCCCGGGGTCACAGGATTTCATCTGCCCGTCGCGCCCGCCGCGTTACTTTGGCGGCGCGCTCAACGATTCCAGCAACGATGCGTTCATTCGCCCTGGCGGAAACTTTCCCGGCGGCGGGCTGCTCTTCTTTGATCCAAACAATCCCAGCGGCACACTGCTGCCCGGCATTGGGCGCAACTCTTTCCGCGGGCCGAGATACTTTGCGGTGGACCTGAGCGTCGGCAAGCGAACCGGTCTGCCCAGCTTTCTGCACCTCGGCGAAGGCGCGTACTTTGAGTTCAAAGCAAATGCCTTCAATGCCTTTAACAACTTGAATCTGGTGCCGTTTGGTTTCTTTTCACCGACAATTGATAACCGGGATTTTGGCCGTGCGTCAGGCGGGCTGGCCGGAAGGGTAATCGAGTTACAGGGACGAATCAATTTCTAGCTGGCTGCGGCGAAAAGAGACTTGCCACAGAGACACAGAGACACAGAGACACAGAGAAAAGGGACCGACAAATGGTGAGAAACCTGGATTGGTTTAAGCTCTCTGTGTCTCTGTGGCTAGCTTTGGTTCTTCAACGCTCGGGGTGAGTAGGACGCGACAATGCGGGTGCGTTATCGATTTCATCTTCAACTTCTGCTCCTGCTGGTCGAGCCTTGCGCTGCTGATCAAGTTCCTTGAAAGTAGACAGCTCGCGGTCGGCTTCGTCCTTTTGTTTTAACCGCGAGAGCGTCATGAAGAGTTGATAATGAACCCCTGGATCGGTCGGCTTGAGTTGAACCGCATGCCGCAGAATTGGCAGCGCCTCGTCGTAACGCCGGCCCTTAACTAACAAGCGGCCCAAATCGTAATTAGCGTAAAAGTGCTTGTTGTTGATGGTCAGCGCACGACGCAACAGGGCTTCGGCTTCAATCACCCGGTCGCGTTCGAGCAGCACAAAACCCAGTTGGGCCAACGCGTTCACATTGCCGGACTCAAGCGCCAGCGACTTTCGCAATTCAGTTTCAGCGAGATCGTAGCTTGCCTGCGCTCGTGCGGCGAGAGCAACGAAATAATGGGCCTGCGGCGAGTCAGGAAAACGCTGTGCGCCTCGGCGAAAAACTTCCAGTGCCTGGTCAGCTTGACCAACCAGGATGTAAGCGCCCCCCAACCGCGCGTAGTAAACAAACTTCGTTGCGTCCTGGTCCAGGGCGCGTTTGTAAAAATCGATTGCCCCTTGCGGGCGCCGGTTTTTTCTCAGAGCTTCGCCGAGCATGAAATTCGCTTCGGGAAAATCCGGCCGCAACGTCACTGCGCGATCCCAGCAGTCCGCAGCTTGATCGTCATGGCCCGTCGCCCAGGCAACTAATCCCAGATGGTAGTAAGGCGCAGCGGCGTTGGGCGCTAGCTTCAGGGCTGCTTCAAGAGCGGCTTTTGCTTCGTCAAAGCGCCGCAGGTTATATAGACTGACACCTAACTCGTAGCGCAATTCGTAACCATCGAGACCGAGCGAAATAGCCTTTTGCAGAAGCGGAAGCGCCTCCCGGTCGTCGCCGCGAACACGGTATTGGAGCCCAAGGTTCAAGGTGGCCTGGGGATGATCCGGAACCATCCGCAGCACCAATTCGAAGGTCTTGATTGCTTCGTCCGATTGTTTGGCGCGCGCCAGCAGAACTCCCAGATTGGCAATGGCCGAGACGTTATTTGGATTAAGATGAATCGCCGAACGGTATTCGTGCTCGGCTTCAGGGCTGTTGCCGTGTTGGTCCAACACGATGCCGAGTAGATTGTGCGCGTCAGAGTTTTGCGGTGAGGTCAGCAGCACTCGCCGAAGAATGCTTTCCGCATCGTCAAGTTTCCCGGACTGGAGTAATTCGGCAGCGTGGCGCAGGTCAGCAACGACGCCTGTGTTCGCCGTCTCTTGATTCTTTGTGGTTGTTGCCGACTGAGGCATCCAGCAAATCTGGTTGGCAAAGCCGACCACAGCCTGTGTGGTGACTGAGTTCAGCAGTAATACGAAGCCGGCTAATCCGAATCGCAGTCGGAACCGTTGCAGATTTTGCGGATAGGTCATGATCGAGCAAAGGAAACTTAGCGGGGGACGGGAACGGAAGTATATTACATGCCGAGTCGCACGGGCGATAGTTGCGTGCCGAGGAGTAAATACAGTTTGGCTGGGATCGGGGCCGCGGCTGAAAGAGACTGTGTGGAAACCAGGTTCGCGGCTATGCCGGCTGATGCGGTGGCGGCTCCGCCCCACCCAGAAAACGTCCCAAAGACTTCGGGGCTATGCCCCTGCAAATGATCGCGACAGGAAACTGGGGCATAGCCCCTAACAGATCATCAGATCCGGCCGGAAGGGCAAAGCCCTTCCGCACATCGGGCGGCATAGCCGCAAACAAACTCCCAAACGCTGCGCCTGCGGATAACAGGCAAGCGTTCGGGCGTCGAGGAGTGCTCTCTATGAAATCATTTCGCTTTCTATTAATCCTGGCAGTTGCGGTTGGCGCACTCATTACGCCAACGTCGACGTCGCATTCGCAACGACACGTGGACGTCGAAAAGCGCATCGATGCGCTAATGTCGAAGATGACGCTCGCGGAAAAGCTCGGGCAACTGCAGCAGCTCGACGGCGAAGGCAATGGAAGCTTCCGGCCTGAACACCTCGAGTTGATTCGCAAAGGCTTGCTTGGCTCAACTTTGAATGTGCGCGGCGCCGAGCGTACAAATCAACTGCAGCATGTGGCAATGGATGAATCACGTTTGAAGATTCCGCTAATCCTCGGCTTTGATGTGATTCACGGATACCGCACCGTCTTTCCAATTCCGTTAGGCGAAGCCGCCAGTTGGGATCCCAGCCTGGCCCAACGCTCGAGCAGTATCGCCGCCAGCGAGGCTTACGCAACCGGACTGCGCTGGACGTTTGCGCCGATGATGGATATCGCGCGCGATCCGCGTTGGGGCCGAATTACTGAAGGCGCCGGCGAAGATCCGTTTCTGGGAGCTGCTTTTGCGCGCGCGCGAGTGCTTGGCTTTCAAGGCAACGATTACAGCCAGCCTGGAAAGATCGTCGCCTGCGCTAAACACTGGGTGGCTTATGGAGCCGCTGAAGGCGGGCGCGATTACAACACCACAGACATGTCGGAACAAACCTTGCGCGAGATTTACTTTCCACCATTTCAAGCGGCGGTCGATGCGGGCGTGGGCACGCTGATGAGCGCCTTCAACGATCTTAACGGCGTCCCCACGTCGGCAAATCGATTCACGCTGACTAAGGTCTTGCGCGACGAATGGAAATTCGACGGCTTTGTGGTGAGCGACTACACCTCGGTAAAGGAACTGATCAATCACGGGATCGCCGCAAACGATCAGGAGGCGGCCCAGGCAGCACTGAACGCCGGCGTTGATATGGAGATGGTGAGCCGGCTGTTTAATCAGCATGGCCCAGAGCTGCTGAAAGAAGGGAAACTATCGCAGGCCACCATCGACGAGGCAGTCAGACGTATCCTGCGCGTCAAGTTCCGTCTGGGATTATTCGAGCACCCATATACGGACGAGGCGTTGGAAAAGACTGCCTTGCTAAGCGCTGAGAATCGCATGGCCGCGCGTGAGATCGCGGGGAAATCGATGGTGCTGCTTAAGAATGATCGCGAGACCCTGCCGCTCAACAAGAGCCTCGGCAGCATTGCCGTCATTGGTCCCCTGGCTGACGACAAGAGCGCACCGCTTGGTTGGTGGAGCGGGGATGGACATCCGGACGACACGGTGACGGCATTGGCCGGGATCAAGGCCAAAGTCTCGCCGCAAACAAAAGTCATTTATGCGAAAGGTTGCGAGATTCTCAGCGACGCAACCAACGGCTTTGCCGAGGCCGTCGCGGCGGCACGCCAGGCTGACGTCGCGATCGTGTTTGTCGGCGAAGCAAAAGAGATGGTCGGCGAAGCGGCGTCACGCAGCACACTGGATCTCCCTGGCCGGCAAATGGATCTGGTGAAAGAAATTAACAGCGCCGGCAAGCCGACCATCGTGGTGCTGGTGAATGGACGGCCGCCGACTATCGGCTGGATTGCAGACAATGTTCCGGCGATTCTGGAATCGTGGATGGGTGGTACGGAAGCAGGCAATGCCATCGCCGACATCCTGTTCGGCGACGTTAACCCCGGCGGCAAACTGCCGGTAACGTTCCCGCGCGTGGTGGGCCAGGTGCCCATCTACTACAACCACATGAATACCGGGCGGCCGCCGGAAGCAAACAACCGCTACACTTCAAAGTATCTGGATGCTCTCTGGACGCCGCAGTTCCCTTTCGGCTTTGGACTTAGTTTCACCAAATTCAAAATCAGCAACCTTGAACTCAATGCCGAACGTATTCGACCTGACGGCAAATTATCAGTCAGCGTTCAAGTCGAAAATGTCGGCAAGCGCGCCGGTGATGAGGTAGTTCAGCTCTATGTTCGTGATGTGGCCGCCAGCATGACGCGCCCCGTGAAGGAGTTGAAGGGCTTTCAGCGCGTCACGCTGCAGCCGGGTGAGAAAAAACGCATTGAGTTCTCGCTCACTCGCCAGCAACTCGGCTTCTACAATCGAGAGATGAAATTTGTCGTCGAGCCCGGCGAATTCAAGGTGATGGTCGGAGCGAGTTCTGAAAATCTCATCGAAAAGAGCTTTGCCGTGGTAGAGAGGTAGGGCAATCGCGCTTGCAGCCCGCGAAGTGGGCGGCAGCATAAAGCCTGGGGTGTAGCGCAGCGAAACCCCAGGATGCTTGCCAGTCAGCAACCGAGCCCGCGGAGCGGGCGGCAGCGTGTGCCTAAGAACGGTCGACGAGATCAGAATGAGCCGTCTTAACATCAGGCTAATGCGTTCACGCTGTCGCCCGTTTCACGGGCTGGAAACTGGTGCGCGCCAGAACCTGGGGTTCCGCTTCGCTGCACCCCAGGCTTTATGCTGTCGCCCGGTCCCCGGGCTAAGAGCGGTCGGACAAACGACAATCTCTTGCCACAAAACAGAAGTTCGCTCCTTTCTCCTCTTTCTGCTACTAGTCCTTGCCTTCCCTTCTCATCAGATCGCCTCTGCTCAAACACCCGCGAAAGCACCACCTGCTTTTTCAAAGACTGACGAGAAATTCATCGACGATCTGCAGCACCGATCGTTTCTATATTTCTGGGAGCAAGCTGATGCCCACACGGGTTTGGTTCCGGATCGCGCGCGCGCCGACAACTCGCCGCTTGACGAAAATCATCGCGACGTCGGCAGCATCGCCGCCACGGGCTTTGGTTTGACTGCGCTCTGCATCGGCGCCGAACACGGTTGGATTACGGCGGACCAGGCGCGCGAACGGGCACGCAATACGTTGCGCTTCTTTGCTCACCAGGCCTTTCAAGAGCACGGTTGGTTTTATCACTGGTTGGATACAAAAAGCGGTGAGCGGCGTTGGCAAAGCGAAGTCTCTTCGATCGACACGGCCCTGCTGCTGGCGGGAGTGCTGACTGCGCGCCAATGTTTCCGCGATGACCTGGAGATCCGGAACCTGGCGACGAAAATTTATGTGCGCGTCGACTTTCGCTGGATGCTCAACGGACATCCCCTGCTGCTTGCTCACGGGTGGAAACCAGAGACAGGTTTTCTGAAACCTCGCTGGGATACTTACAGCGAAGACACGATTCTTTACCTGCTGGCCATCGCTTCGCCGGCGCACACGATCTCGCCTCGTTCCTGGTATGCGTTATGGCGCGATCGTTACCGTTACGAGGGCCTCGAGTACTTCACGACTATCGGCGTGCCGCTGTTCATGCACCAGTACTCGCACGCCTGGATCGACTATCGCCACCGGCGTGAAACCAGCGGCGACCACATCGACTATTTCCAAAACTCAATCAACGCCACGCTTGCGCATCGCGCGTTCTGCAAGAATCTGGCGCACGAATTCCCCGGCTACGGACCGGACATCTGGGGCATCACCGCGTCGGACAGCGCCAAAGGCTATCTGGCTTGGGGTGGTCCGCCGCGCGACCCGGAAATCGACGGTACCGTTGTGCCTTCGGCGGCCGGCGGTTCGCTGATGTTTACTGCCCAGCAGTCGACTGCTGCGTTAAGGACGATGCGCGAGAAGTTTGGCGATCGCGTTTACGGGCGCTATGGATTTGTCGATGCTTTCAATCCGCAGACAAGTTGGGTTGACAGCGACGTGATTGGCATCAACGTGGGAATAATTTTGCTCAGCGCCGAGAACATGCGCAGTGAACATGTCTGGCGCTGGTTCATGAGCAACGCGGAGATTCCCGGGGCGATGCAGCGGATAGGGCTAACGCGCAAGGGGCGTAAGGCTAAGTGAGCCAGGAAATCTGTGAGTCCAGAAGAGGATGCTAATTAGGGGTTCGTGCTGATCCAACGCTTCTTTTATTGTTTCAACTGATAAAAGAGTTTATCTAATGTCACGCCTGCAAACTGCACCGGATTACTGACAACACCTAATCCAAATGCGCTGACACCATTATCCGTCGGACTATTAAACTCAGTTCGGTTGATGAAGACACCTTCAAACTTCTCCGTTGGTCCATCGTCATAAACTTTCGTGGCTGTGAGCATCGCGCCCACGATCTTTCCGCTTTCAAGTCTAAAGCTACGCGCCGGCCGAGTACCGCCGTTTGCCGGTTCGGAGCCGCTTGCCCTTACATTGCCATCGCTTCCAACCTGGATGTTAATGAGATAGCCCAGGTCCGATGCTTCATAGGCGCCTGAATAGTCTGCGAGGTTCTGCCTAATCACAGCTTTGCTGATAACTTTCTTGTATTTTTCTGTTCTGACGCCGTATTTCTCTTTCACGGTATGCTTCTGCTTGTTGAAGGAGGCTACTATCTCCTGGGTTCTTCTTTGAGTGTAAGACTCTTGGGAGACGGCGTTCACGGGAATCATCCAAAGGCCAACAAGTAACGTGATAATAGAAAGTGGACGCATCTGTTTTTCCCCTCTTTCTGGTTTGTTTTCTACTCCAATGAATAGACACCGCCAGTCGCCGGTTTCTGTCATGTAAATCTAGACTGACATAGCACTTTTTTGCTCAAGCGGAGCAAAAATCGGACAGCCGCCGCAAGTCCTCCTTAATTTATAGAGAGATTTATAGAGAGTCCAGCGCCCGGGCGCGATCGCTTTAGCTACTCTTTACCCTTCGCCCGTCGCTCTTTGCCCTTTGCTCTTTATGGTACATTCTGGCAGTTCGATTTTGGAGAATTCCGGCGGAGTGTTGCATCTTGTCCAGTCCAAGTACTGCGCTCTCGAAGACGTACTTGTATTACGTGCTTCTGCTGGTGGTGTTTGCCGCTGGCATCTGGTTCATCCTGGCAAAAGGCGCCTCCCTCAATGCGGGCCGTTACCCGTCCAATTCAGCGGCTGCGACGCCACTATCTGTGCCAGTCGCGAACGCGCCCGATGCTTCAACTTCAAAGACGTACCTCACCAGGACCTTGCGCGAGAATCTGCGCAGCCCGCTCAGTATCCTGCTGCTGCAAATAATTGTCATCATCATCGTCGCCAGATCATTCGCCGCGGTGTTTCGCAAGATTGGCCAACCGCCGGTGATGGGCGAGATGGTGGCCGGCATCGTCCTGGGCCCGTCCGTGCTGGGACTGCTCTCGCCGCCGGCAATGGCGTTGCTCTTTCCGCCCGCTTCGATGGCCACGTTAAGTCTGTTAAGTCAGATCGGCGTGGTGCTTTTCATGTTCGTCGTCGGGATGGAATTGGATCTGGAGCATTTGCGAGAGAGAGCGGCGGCCGCGATCATGGTCAGCCATGCCAGCATCATCGTCCCCTTTCTGCTGGGCACGGCGCTGGCACTACTCATCTTCACGCCGTTGGCGCCCGCCGGCACCTCTTTCACGGCTTTCGCTCTCTTCATGGGAATTGCGATGAGCATCACCGCGTTTCCGGTGCTCGCGCGAATATTGGAGGACCGCGGGCTGGCCCGGACCAGTTTGGGCAGTACGGCAATCGCGTGTGCTGCAGTCGACGATGTTACTGCTTGGTGCATCCTGGCGTTCGTGATTCTGCAGTGATTGTGTTGCTGGTCCTGCTTTTCATCGGCGTGATGCTCCTGGTCGTTAAGCCTCGTCTGGCGCGCTTGTTCCAGGAGCGCGTTGATCGTCCGAGCTACAGCAAGGGTCTGGTGGCGGGAGTGCTCGCGTTGGTTCTGGCCTGCGCCTGGTTTACTGAGAGCATAGGTATTCACGCTTTGTTCGGAGCATTTCTGGCCGGAGTCGTGATGCCGTCGGCGTCAGGGGTTCGTTTGTTTCTGAAAGAGAAACTCGAGGCATTCAGTTCCGCTGCCTTGTTGCCGCTCTTTTTTGCGTTTACCGGTTTGCGTACGGAAATCCGGCTTCTCAATGACTGGTCCGGTTGGCTGATGTGTGGTGGCATAATCGTCGTTGCCGTAGCCGGCAATTTGGGCGGCAGTATGCTGATGGCGCGCTGGACCAAAATGAGCTGGCGCGATTCGTTCTCCATCGGTGTGCTAATGAATACGCGCGGTCTGATCGAGCTGGTGGTCCTGAATATTGGATATGATCTCGGAATCTTATCGGGCAGAATCTTCGTAATGATGGTCATCATGGCGCTCGCTACTACGTTTATGACGGCGCCGCTGCTTTCAATACTAAAACTGAAGCGCCAGGCGTGAAGAGAGATGAGAATGAATCGCTCCAGTTCTCAGCCTTCGTTACAGAACCCGGAGCGGTACCGAGGGGATGCTACCACTTAGATCGAGTATGCGATCCCGTCGCTACCGCTCCGGGTTCTGTAACAATGGCAACGGGTCGGTTATCTGTTCTCGTTGGAGGTTTAGACATGAACTCGCTTTTTTTGCGTTTCGGCGTCGTAAGCATCGGCGCGCTGCTACTGGCGTCGACGGCAACTGCTCAGGACTGGCCGCAATGGCGCGGGCTTCATCGCGATGGCGTAGCCCCAGCGCTGACTGTTGTGTGGCCCAAAGATCTGAAAGAAGAATGGAAGGTGACAGTAGGCATCGGCCATGCGTCGCCCATCGTAGCCAACGGCAAGATTTTTGTTTTTGCGAGACAGAACGAAGAAGAGGTGCTGCTTTGCCTTGATGCCGTCACCGGCAAAGAGATTTGGCGATCGGCTGAGGCGATCGCTTATCAAATGCACCCGGCAGCAACCGGCCACGGCAAAGGACCAAAGTCTACACCGGTAGTCAGTGATGGGAAGGTCTTCACTTTGGGTATCAGCGGCATACTTTCCTGTCACGATGCGCGCACCGGACAGTTAAAGTGGCGGCACGAGTTTTCCAAACAGTACGCGCATACGTCTCCGCTGTTTGGTACGGCCATGTCGCCGATTGTCGATAACCGGACCGTCATCGCTCACGTCGGCGGACACGACAAAGGGGCGCTGACGGCATTTGACACCGAGACCGGCGCCGTCAAATGGTCCAACGATCTGGACGGGCCCGCTTATTCGTCTCCCATCATCGTCACGCTGGCCGGCGTGCGCCAGTTGGTGACCTTCATGCAGAAGGATCTGGTGGGCGTGGATGCAGCCAACGGCAAGCTGCTCTGGAAGATTCCGCAAAAGTCTGAGTACGACGAAAACTCTGTGACGACTATTGCGTATAAAGACACACTGATCTATTCCCGGGAAGAAAAGGGTCTCGTGGCTGTACGCCTAGTCAACCAGGGCGGCCAAATCGTTCCCCAGGAAGTGTGGAGCAGCAAAGAAGTCATGTTGTTCTTCAGCTCGCCGGTGCTCGAGGGAGATACGCTCTTCGGATTCTCAGTAATGAAGAAAGGGCAGTTCTTCGCGCTGGATGCGGCGACGGGAAAGATGCTTTGGCAAAGCCCCGGCCGTATAGGTGACAACGCAGCGATACTAAATCTGGGAGGCAAGGCTTTGTTGCTTTTAACGAACGAGGCGAAGCTGATAGTGGTCCCGGTGAGCACGAAAGAGTATGCGCCAGCGGCTGAGTACACCGTCGCCGACAGCCAAACCTGGGCGCATCCGGTGTTGATTGGCAACCGCATTTTGATCAAAGACCTGACGACGCTGAGATCGCTGCGGATTCAGTAAGGGAGGCTTAAAGAACATTCGATACAGAACCGGGAGCGGTAGCGACCGGATCCTTGACTCATGTAACGCTAACGATGCTTGAGAGACAGCATCCGGTCGCTACCGCTCCCGGCTCCGTATCGCGTGAAGCCCAACGCAGACAACATCGGCAAGAGTCTTCAGTAAGGAGAACAGACATGATTCGCAAGATGACAACCGCCAGCGTAGCGATTCTGATTATTTGTCTGCTCGCGATCGCCACTCCTAAGCCCAACTTCAGCGGCGTCTGGGTGATGGATCGCACGCGGAGCTTTGGCCAGCCGCCGAACATGCAGCAAACGATGACAGTCACGCAAACTGAAAATCAGATCGAGTTGGAAACGAAACTGATCCAGGCAGACACGGAACGAACCGTGAAAGATACTTACGTGCTTGACGGCAAGGAGTACGACTTCACTCCGCCGATGCCGGCAAACACTCCGCCGAATACGCCGCCCGCGAAAGGCAAACGGACGGCAAACTGGCTTCCCAATGCCAATGGCATCCTGGTCAGTGAAGTGATTACGAACGAAACGCCCAAGGGCCCATCGACCACTCAACTGATGAGGAAATGGACTCTCACCGGTGAAGGCGAGCTGACGATCACGACGTTTGTCGACGCTCCAAATATCTCGTATGAATCGAAACGGATCTTTTTGAAGAAATGAGCGAGAGGGACCCCTGGACAAAGTTAAAAAGAGAAAGCTCACCAACCCGCGAAGCAGGTGACAGCATAAAGCCTGGGGTGAAGCGCAGCGAAACCCCAGGACGACGACGAACAACAAACGCAGCCCACGGAGTGGGCGGCAGCCGTCTCGCAAAGAAGAATTGATATCAATGGCCGACTCGAGTGGGATCCGTTTGTATGCTGCTCAAGCTGTCGCCCGCTTCGCGGGCTTGATTTTTATCTGCGCCTGAACCTGGAGTTCCGCTGCGCTTCACCCCAGGCTTTATGCTCTCGCCCGCGCCGCGGGCTGGGCTGACGAACACAACTACTGCGCGGCGATGTTATACGCAGCCATCTGATTACCGTTGCGGACAAACAAACGCCCTCCGGCAATAGCGGGATAGTTCCAGGTCTTTCCCTCAAGCGCTGCGAAGCGCGCGACCTCTGAATAAGCATCAGGCGACGCCTTCACCAATGCGAGTTCTCCCGCATCGCTCATCACGATCAAGTGTCCGCTCGCCAGCAACACCTGTCCGTAACCGTAGCGTCCGCCCTTCCACTTTCGCGCGCCAGTATTGACATCCAGGCAAGTAAGTATCCCTTCATCCAACCCGTAAACATAACCGTCATGAAGAACTGAGCTGTTGAATTTGTTCTTCATGTTGATGTTTTCCCAGATAGCGCGCGCCGTGAAAGTCTTCCCGCTGCCGGTGACCTCGATGAGCGCCGCGCCTTTGCCATAGCCGGACGAGAGAAAGAAACGATTCTTGTCGACGATGATCGGCTGCGAGACATTGATGCCCATATCCGTGTTCCACGACTGACTCCAAAGCAGCGAGCCGTCTTCAGGCGCCAGGCCAAAAACGCGCGACGCCATCTCAACCAGGATCTGCCGGCGCCCGGCCAAAGTCACCAGCATCGGTGAAACGTAAGCGGCCTGGTCTCCCTGCGATTTCCAAACCGGCGCGCCCGTCATCTTGTTGTAGGCCACCACGGCTTTGCCGCCGCTTCCACCCGGCACCACGATCACTTTGTCATCGACGATGAGCGGCGAGGCCGCCATGGCCCACATCAGATTTGACGCTTGATTGTCCGTGAGAATGTTCTTGCCCCAGATCACCGCTCCCGTCTTTGCGTCGAGGCAACGCAACTCGCCCGTCGCGCCCAGCGCATACAGCCGTCCGTCATCCCAGGTCGGAGTTGTACGTGGTCCATCACCGGTGTCGTTGGTGAATTCGGCGTTCCAACCTTGTGTCCACAACTCCCGGCCGCTGTTGGTGTCGTAAGCCGCGACTATCTCCTGACGACGACGCTGCTCGATCGTATAGGCGCGCCCGTCGGCAATCGTGAACGAGGCATAACCGAGGCCCACCGGCTGTTTCCAAACCAACGGCAAGCCCTGCGCCGGCCAGCTTGTCAAGACAGACATCTCGTCGTAGCGGCCATCGCGGTTCGGTCCGCGAAAGTTTGTCCAGTAGTTTCGTGAAGCATGAGCAGCGGCAGTTGTCGCTCCGGCGGCAGCGTTTGCAGGCTGGCCATCGGCGGCCTGAGCCGCCGACGCTGATGGTTGAGCGTTGGCAGCCGTGGTCGCAGCCGGCTGCTCCCCCGATTTGGCGGCTTCGGCGCGCTGGCGCGCCCGATCTTGCTCCACTGCGTCGTACACAGCTTCGTTGCCCGAGCGCCGCCAGGCACGATAGCCAAGAAAGCCCGCCGCCACGCCCACGATTAGCACCACAGCAGCAATGATGAGTACCGGCGAACGATACCAGGGGGCCGTCTCTTGTTGCTCGAACATCTCAAAATCTCCTAAAGAAAAGTCGCGAGTCGGGAGTCGCGAGTCCGCCAGGTCGAGTCTCAAGACTCATTGCCGGGGCTTGGCTAAGCAAGTCGAGAGTCGAGAGTCCGCGTCAAAGTCCGTTAGGTCAGGGTCAGCTACTGGTGCCCCGCTCGCATTCACTCCGTGGCTTCGGCCCGGTGAAATAAACCCTGTGGGAAATCAGAGAACCGTTTCAACGGCTTTGCTCTCGCCATTCTCTCGAAAACCGTTTGAAACGGTTTCGGAGTTTCAGAACTCGCTCTAACACCGGGCTGAAGCCGCGGTGTGAATAAGAAGCGTAGTGCCAACCCTCAACGCAAAGATCTCTTCCAATTCCTAAACTTACAACTTAAGAAACCAATTCCTGAACTTACGACTTAAGAAACTAGTGTAACAACTTAGACGCTTCGCGCCAGCCAATTGTTCCCCGCAATACTTTCGCGTTTTCCGAGTTGGAGTCTACATGCCTCAGCTTGATTTGTCTTGACTCGCGACTCACGACTCCAGACTCGCGACTCTTATTTGCCGATCGCGTACAGATGCTTTTCACCGCGTAGGAAAATCCTGCCGTCAGCAATGGCCGGCGATGCATAGACAGGTTCGCCCAATGAATTCGTCCGCATAACCTCGTGCCTGGGCCCCGCTTTGACGACGTACGTTTCACCGTCTTCGCTGGTCAACAGGATCTTGCCCTCATAAGCTACGGGCGAGGCGCTAAACGTGGACGGCACCGGCACGCGTGCACCTTCATATTCGATCTTGCCTGTCTTTGCGTCGAGGCACGTGAGGATTCCCCGGTCCGTCGTCAGGTAGACATACTCACCGTACAGAATCGGCGAAGGCACGTACGCGGTTCCTTTGTTGTAACTCCAAACAAGCTGAGATGTGCCGGTCACGTCGCCGCTGCCGCCCGCTCTCAAGGCCAGCGCGATCTTGTTCGGCGCTCCCGACGTCACGACGACGAGATCATTTGAGACCACAGGTGTGGGAACGGCGTTACTCTCCAGGCCTTTGTGGCGCCAGAGTTCTTTTCCGGTCAGCGGATCGTACGCGATGATCGCCTCCGCTGCCGCCGCAACCAATTCCGTGCCTTTGGCTGTACGCACCAGTACCGGTGTAGTCCAGGTGAGGTCCACCTTGCGCGGTGTGCGCCACGCTTCCTTCCCCGTCTTTTTGTCAAAGGCGACCATGTAAGAATTCATGCCGCTGTCGTCGCACTGCATGATCACCAGATTCTGGTAGAGCACGGGCGAGACACCGTAACCGACGCTGGCGGTGCCAAGTTTCTCGAACGTCTGTTTCCAAATCAGTTTGCCGCTGTAGTCGTATGCATAAAGACCTTCAGCGCCAAAGAAAGCGAAGACGAATTTTCCGTCGGTTGCGGGTGTGGAGGAAGCGAAGCTCGCTTTGCGGTGCCGACTATCATAAACCGGACCCTCGTACGCCACTCGTTCCCAGAGAATTCTGCCAGAGTCACGATCGATACAGAGCACTTTGAAAGTGTGTTTGAGGTTAGCGCCCACTGCGTCCGGGTGCACGAACTCCGTGCCGTCCGAAAGTTTGTGCGTGACGCCGGCGGGCCGGCCGGGAACAACATCGCCATCGAGAGCGGTGGTCAGAAAAATCTTTTTGCCCCAGACAATTGGCGAGGAGTGACCACGCCCTTCAATCGGCGTTTTCCACTTGACGTTCTTCTTATCGCTCCACTCGTCGGGCAGCCCTTTCTCGACTGAGATACCCTGCCCGTCCGGGCCGCGCCACTGCGGCCAGTTGGTTGTGCGGGGAGCAGCCAACGCCGAATTGCAAAGCGTGATGGTGAATAGAAAGCAAGTGAACAGCGTGATGTTGATTGGACGAAAGAGTTTCACGATAATTTCCTTTATGCTCGTCTTTGCGATCAGCCTACACAGCGGAAGGGTTTTGTCCGAGGCCCGAAGGGCCGGTACTCAGTAGCCACGTCCGTTAGGGCGTGGAAAGAAACTACTTCTTGTCAGTACCGCCTGCGGTAGCGGGCGAGCCCCTTAACATCGTCCGTCGATCCAAATCAATTATGCTGCGTAGGGGCCCACCTGCTACCGCAGGTGGTACTGACAAATCCAAGGCACCCGCCGGTAGCTGAAGCGGCAACCCAGGGCTGGAGGATGTAGCCCCGTTGGGGCAAATCGAATCCAGACGCGTCTCTAATTCCCTGTCTTCTCTTTCGCGGCGGCAGCGGTTTCGCCAAAGGCGAACACATGATTCAGACCACGCACGATAAGCAACCCGTCTGAGATTGCCGGGCTGGCCATCATTACTTCGCCCACATGGTTCTTCGACAAAAGCTCGTACTTTGGTCCCGCCTTCACTACAAAGACGTCACCATCTTCACTCGAAAAATAGAGTTTGCCATCGGAAGCTACGGGCGAGGCCGTGAAGGCGCCGCCGGTGCCGCCCAGCCGCTCCTGATAGATCTTCTCACCCGTGTCCGCGTTGTAGGCTGTCACCACTCCCTGATTCGAACACGTGTACAGCAAGTCGCCGTAGACGAGCGGCGTAGGCATGTAAGGGCCACCGCGCTGTTTGCTCCAGGCGATGAACGTGTTTGTTTCCTTGCCATCCTTGAGCGAGATATCACCGGTGGCGCCGGGCCTGATCGCGTAGATCGGCTGAATGGGCGCGTAGCCGCTGGTCACGTAGATCAGTTCGCGAGCCACGAAAGGGGTCGGCGTGGTTACCTCGGAGTTCGGCGTCAGCTTCCAGAGCTCCTTGCCGGTGGCGGGGTCATAGCCACGAATCGCCTTCGAGCCGTTGGTGATTAGCTCTGCGCGCGTCTTGCCTTCATAAATCGTCGGGGTTCCCCACGACGAGATCTCTCCTTCACGCGGCGTCTTCCAAACCAGCTTGCCGTCTTTCAGACTGTAAGCCGCGATAAAGGAATCCTTCTGCACATCCGCCTGCACGATCACCAGATCATGAAAGATGACCGGGGAACTGCCGTGCTCCCACTGATAGTCGGCATCATAGAACCAGCCGGAATCAAGCATGCCGATGTCCTGCTTCCATAAAAGCTTTCCGTTCAAGTCATAGGCATATAGACCATGCGAGCCGAAGAGCACGACCAGGTACTTGCCATCGGTGGCCGGGGTCGAATCCGAGTGCGTCGATTTCGGATGCCGCTTAACTTTCGGCACACCTTCGTAAGCAGTCTGCTCCCAAAGAACTTTGCCGGTTTGCTTGTCGAGCGCGTACACCTTCCAGGTGTGTTTGGGATCGTCTTTCACCGGCTGCACATCACCAAAGAGCCCGTAACGCGTCTCGTCCTTCGCACCGCTGGTTACCGCCGTGGTGATGAAAATCTTGTTGCCCCAGACAACGGGACTCGAATGCGCGAGGCCCGGGATCGCGGTCTTCCAACGTGTGTTCACGGACTTTTCCGCGTCAAACTTGACTGCGGCAGCTTGTCCCTCGACGACTCCCGTAGCCCCCGGCCCGCGAAACTGCGGCCAGTTCTGCGCGGAGGCAACGGTGGCAGTAACTAAAACAATTAGTGGAATTAGAAATAGCTTTTTCATCGTCAATCCCTTAAGAAAGTCGCGAGTCGCGAGTCTGGAGTCGCGAGTCAAAAAAAATCAATTTGCGGCTCTTGAGCATTGGAGCCGTGACTCGTGACTCGCGACTCCAGACTCGCGACTATTCTATGCGTTTCAACTGCGTCGTAGTTGGTCCCGATGAACCCCGAGCAGGTCCTTGCTGCAACGCAAAGCCCGTGGTCTTGCCAGCCTCGACGCTGAAAGTGATGGTAATGCCATCGAAATCTGCGGGCCTGAACGTAGTGCTGTTAACCGCTATCAAAGCAAATTTTCCCTGGCCGGTAACCGCGGCAAAAAGCTTACGCTCCACCAGCGTGATCACGATCTCTGGTCCAGGCTCGCCTTTGTATTTGCCGACGTACGATTGCAGCGTCGCGGCATCAATGTCAGGTGGCGGTACAGCGCCGGCCTTCTTCAGCAGCGCGGTGATTTCGTCGTTCTTACTGTCGCCCGCCGTCGCCGAAGCCAGCGCCGCGGTGAGCGTTTCCGGCTTCAGCCCGCCACGCTCGAGGGCCAGGCGAACATAATCAGCCTTGCCTTCGCGCACGCCAGTCATCAGCACGTCGCTAACATCGTCAGGGCTTTTCTCCAGCAGCGCGCGCACAACTTCAACGTGGCCGTTTTGCAGCGCCCACGTCATCGCATTGGCGTGGTAGAACGTGTCTTTGACACTGACGTCAGCGCCGCGCGCCAGCAGCACTTTGACAACCTCGGTGTTGCCTCGTTCAGCCGCCTTGAAAAGCACCGTGGTGCCGTAGCGGAATTTGGCGTTAACTTCTGCGCCCTTATCGAGCAAGACCGCGACTGCTGCCGCGTCTCCCTTGCGGGCCGCCTCAAAGAGTTGATCGTTGAGTTCCTGTTTCGGATTCTGTGCAACGACGAAAGAACAGAGGAACAGTAGCAGAAGTAGCAGGCGAAGCGTCTTGCATAGCATCATAAACTCCTCCACGCTTTTGGGAGTGCACCAGTAAGTGGTAAATTCAATTCGGTTAGCGCCAGGAAAAACTGAATCACTGCAACGGTTGTCTACGTATTGTACATCTTTAAGGTTGCACACGGTTGTAAATGCGCTGCAAGGGTATCGCCCTAATTTCGTTTTTTGTAACGCAAGCTGTAAGACCACCCCAGCGGGATACCCCGCCGGGGACCCCGGGCTTGCGCGCGCGGAAGGCCCTCCAACAATCGCAAACTAATAGTTTGCGTTACAATTTAACGTGCTTGCGCTACAACGATGCCGGCTTCCGGCTGCTTTATCTTTCGGCTACCGCCTCTTCATCAAGAGGCTTGACGGAAATCCAAAATGACTAATCTTCTTTCCAATTATTTGAAAGTAAGCCTCGTGCTCTTGCTGGTCACACCGACCCTCGCAAGTGACTGGGCCGAGTGGCGCGGCCCCGCGCGTGACGGCGTTTCGCACGAAACGGGATTGCCTTCCAATTGGTCTCCCAGCGGCGAAAACCTGGCGTGGAAAGCGCCCTTTGGCGGGCGTTCGGCGCCGATAGTGATGAACGGCAAGGTCTACCTGCAGAACACCGCCGAGAGGGGCGAGCTGGAGCAGGAACGCCTGATGTGCTTCAACGCCGACACCGGGAAGCTTCTGTGGGAACATCGCTTCAACGTGTACCTCAGCGACGTGCCGCCGCACCGAGTAGGCTGGGCCTCGCCGGTTGGCGATCCCGCCACCGGAAACGTTTACGTTTTTGGCGTCGGCGGCAATTTGATCGGATTGACTGGCGACGGCAAGGTTTTGTGGGAGCGCTCGCTGGGCGAAGACTTTGGATTACTCACCACACATGGAGGCCGCACAGTCTCGCCTTTGATTGACGGCGATTTGGTAATCATCAGCGGCGTCACCTTCGCCTGGGGCCAGCACGGACGGGGCGCCCATCGCTTCATGGCTTTCGATAAGAAAACCGGCGAGACTGTTTGGATCAGCGCGCCCGGCGGTCGTCCTTATGACACGACCTACGCGGCGCCGATAATCGTCGAGGTTAACGGCACGCGCTTGCTGATTCAGGGTGCTAGTGACGGCGTGGTCCATGCGATCAAACCGCAGACCGGCGAACCAGTATGGAAATATGAGATCAGCAAACGTGGTCTGAATACCGGAGTAGTCGTTTACGGCACCACGGCGATCCTCACTCACAGTGAAGAAAACCTGGACTCTAGTGAGATGGGCATGATGGTGGCCGTGGATGCGACGGCGAAAGGTGAGCTCAAAAAAGATCAGGTGAAGTGGAAAACCTACGGCTGGCAGGGCGGCTTCTCTTCACCAGTAATTGACGGCGACCGTCTTTATCAGCTAGACAACAGCGCTAACATCGGAGCTTTTGACCTCAACACCGGAAAGCAACTCTGGCAGAAAACCCTGGGCACGATTCAGAAGGCGTCACCTGTGTTCGGCGATGGCAAGCTTTACGTCGGGACAGAGAGTGGGAAGTTCTACATCCTGAAACCGAGCGCCACCGGATGCGAGATTCTCAGTGAACAACAACTGGGCACCGTCGCGTTGCCGGAAGCCGTGGTCGCCTCAGCCGCAGTTGCCAACGGACGAGTCTATTTCGTCAGCGATGCGAATCTCTACTGCATTGGCAAGAAGCCAAAGGCGGCGATATATCCGCATCCAATGCTTCACGCGTTGGATCCTAATCGAGCCGCGTCCTTCGTTCAGGTGGTTCCTACTGAGCTCATTCTCAAACCGGGCGACAAGGTTAACTTTCGTGTTCGCCTGTTTGACCCGCAGGGGAACTTCATTCGCGAAGAGACATCAGCCACCTGGGCCCTGGATCAATTGAAAGGCACGGTTACGAACGGTCAATTTGTCGCTTCGTCGGATTCGATTGCCCAGGCTGGTGCGGTGAAGGCCACGGTCGGCGGCATCACTGGCTCAGCCAGCGTGCGCGTCTTCCCACCGCTGCCCTGGAGCGAGAATTTCGATGCCATGGCCATCAACACTGTGCCTGCAACCTGGACCAACACTACCATGAAGTTTGCCGTGCGCGAATTGAACGGTAACAAAGTGTTGGTCAAAACCACGGAGGGCTCTTCGTTACTGAGTCGCGCGCGCGCCTACATGGGACCTTCCGATCTTGCGAACTACACGGTCGAAGCAGACATCAACGCCACCCAGAAACGACGACAGCAAGGCGATGCGGGAGTGATTGCCCAACGTTATGCGCTGGTGTTGTACGGCAACAGCCAAACGCTGCATCTGGAGCCCTGGCAGCCGGAGATCAAGCGCACCGTGACGATTCCCTTTCCCTGGAAGGCCGACACCTGGTACCGATTGAAGTTGCAGGTCGAAAATCTTCCCGACGGCAAGGTGCGCGCGCGCGGCAAAGTCTGGCCGGCAAGTGAAGCCGAACCAACCGCCTGGATGATTGAACGCATCGACCCAATTCCCAATCGCCAGGGTGCGCCGGGGATCTACGGCAGCGCGCTCGCGGAACTCTACTTCGATAACCTGAAGGTGTATCCGAATCAGTAGGCAGTGGGCAGCGGGCAGATAACCTTAGATTAACTAGAGAGGCAAAGGAAAAAATGACGAGGATAGGAAACGGTTTGAGAAAGCTCGGTGGTCAGAGACTATTAACCATAGCATTCGCTTTGCTGGCAACCGGCCTGCTGCCTTTTGCCTTCTGCCTACTGCCTTCTGCCTCGGCCTCGGACCCCGGTGGCGGCGACTGGCCCATGTGGGGTGGCACGCCTGATCGCAACATGGTTTCGAACATGAAGGGTCTGCCCACCAGTTGGGATGTGAAGACAAAAGCGAACGTCAAATGGATTGCGGCGCTCGGCTCGCAGAGTTACGGAAATCCCGTCGTGGCCGGCGGTCAAATTTACGTCGGCACCAACAACGAAGGAGTGCGCGACCCGAAAGTTACCGGCGATAAGGGAATCCTGATGGCTTTTCGCGAGTCGGACGGAGAATTCCTTTGGCAAGCTGTGTCCGACAAGCTGGTCGCGGGCCGCGTCAACGACTGGCCCTACCAGGGCGTCTGTTCCTCGCCGCTGGTCGAAGGCGACCGGCTCTACTACGTAACCAATCGCGCCGAATTGGTGTGCCTGGACACGCACGGCTTTCGCGACGGCAAGAATGACGGCCCCTACACCGATGAAAAACTAAAAGGAGAAAAGGACGCCGACATCATCTGGAAGTTCGACATGATGGAGGAGGTTGGTTCGCTGCCGCACAACATGGCGAACTCTTCGCCCGTCTCCTTTGGCGACCTGGTTTACGTGAGCACTTCGAATGGCCAGGACGAGAGCCACGTGAACATCCCTTCGCCAAACGCTCCGGCGATCATCGCCGTCAACAAGAAGACCGGCAAACTCGTCTGGGAAGACAATTCCGTGCACGACAAGATCCTGCACGGCCAGTGGTCTTCGCCGACAGTGGCCAAAATTGGCGGCGTCGACATGGTGATTCACGCGCAGGGCGACGGCTGGATTCGCGGTTATGAAGCATTGACCGGCAAGAAGCTCTGGGAGTTTGATTGCAACCCGAAGGACTCCGTCTGGCCCAAGACGCGCAACGAACTGATCTCGACGCCCGTCGTCTACGAAGACAGGGTCTACATCGCCAACGGCCAGGACCCGGAACATGGCGAGGGTGTCGGTCACATGTACTGCATCGACGCCACCAAGCGCGGCGATATCACGAAGACCGGCCTGATCTGGCAGTACGACAAAATCCGCCGCTCGATTTCGACACCGGCCATCAAAGATGGAGTGGTCTACGAGGCAGACTTCAGCGGCTTCCTGCATGCGCTCGATGCAAAAACCGGGCAGGTCTATTGGACTCATGATCTCTTCGCCGCAGTCTGGGGTTCGCCCATACTGATCGACGGCAAGATTTACATCGGCGACGAGGACGGCGACGTGGCTATTCTCCAGGAGGGCAAGACGAAGAAAGTGATTGCAGAGATCAACATGGGCAGTTCTGTCTACTCGACTCCCGTCCCGGCCAACGGCGTGCTTTACATCGCGAATCGCAATCAGCTTTTTGCGCTGGCCGTGTCTCCTCAGAACAAATAGGGACGTCTGCTAAGTAAGCGAGGCTTGGCAGGCTGGACCGCGGATCACTATCTGGTTCGATCTTAAGGACGGCGAGAGTGTTTCATGAGCAATCAATCCTTTGCCTCTTTGCGCCTTTGCGGGAACCATCAGTTCGTTGGTTCGGCCAATACAAGGACGAAACGATTTCCGGCAAAGGCGCAAAGACGCAAAGGATCGATCCTACCAGCGCATTTTCATTTGGCGACAGGAGCACTCGTCGTTGCTCTCGGCTTGGTTCTCTGCCTTTCATCGGCAACCGCGCAGGCGCAGAACTGGCCCTCGTTCCGCGGACCAAACGCGTCGGGAGTTACTGACGGCGCCAAACCTCCGACCAACTGGAACGCCGTAAAATCCCAGAACATTCTTTGGAAAACTCCGATTCCCGGGCTTTCCCACTCCAGCCCGATCATCTGGGCCAATCGGGTTTTTCTGATCACCGCTATAAGCAGCGATCCGAAGGCCGGTTTCAATGCGAAAGAGCGAGGGATTGATCTCGCGGTTGGGCTACCGCCCCGAGTTTCCTAAAGGAGCAGCGAACGCGGTTTCAAGCGACTAAGATGAACAGCTTCGACTTTCAACCTCGGACGCGCGTAGTCTTCGGCGCCGGTGCTATTGAACGGCTGGGCGAAGTGGCGCGTGAACTGAACATTCGCCGGACTCTGTTGGTGGCCGATCGGGGTCTCGTCGCTTCCGGTCACGTGGCCGAGGCTTTGACGCCGCTCGGCGCTGCCGGAATCGAGGTCGCCACTTTCCACGACTTCGACGTCAATCCCGACACGCGAATGATCGAGACGGGACGCGTGTTTGCTGCGCCCCTGAATGTCGATTCCATCATCGGCCTGGGCGGCGGTAGTTCGCTCGACTGCGCGAAAGGAATTAATTTTCTTTTGACCAATGGCGGGGGCATGCAGGACTACTTGGGCTATGGCAAAGCGACGCGACCGCTGCTGCCGATGATCGGTGTCCCCACCACTGCCGGCACCGGCAGCGAAGCGCAAACCTATGCGTTAATCTCCGACGCTGAAACTCACCTGAAGATGGCTTGCGGCGACCCGGGCGCGGCTTTTCGCGTAGCGCTGCTTGATCCAGCGTTGACCCTCTCGCAGCCCCGCGGCATCACGGCCACATCCGGTTTTGACGCAATCGCGCACGCGGTCGAAACCTTTGTCACCACCAAACGCAACGCGCTCTCCGACGTTTTCTCGCGCGAGGCGTGGCGGCTTTTGGAGCGCAATTACGAACGCGTGCTGGCCCAGCCCGAGGACCTGGAGGCGCGTGGCGCCATGCAGATGGGCGCGTACTTCGCCGGGACAGCGATCGAGAATTCCATGCTCGGGGCCACTCACGCTTGCGCGAATCCGCTCACCGCGCACTATGGCACGGCGCACGGTGCGGTGATTGCGATGCTGCTGCCTTCGGTGGTGCGCTGGAATGGACCAGTCGCGGGCGCGCGCTACGGAGAGTTGTTGAAATTGTCGACCGCGAGCGCGGAGTTGGGATCGGTTCCGCCGGCGGAAAGGCTTGCTCGTAGACTGGAAGAACTGGCCAGGGCGGGTGGCTTGAACGTCAGTCTAAGCGCAGCCGGCGTGCCTCAGTCGGCTCTCTCGATGCTGGCTTCAGAAGCTGCTCAGCAATGGACCGGCAACTTCAATCCGCGGCCATTCGATCAAGCGGGTGCGATGGAGGTTTATCAGTGGGCCTTTTGAAGAACAAAAGGCAGTAGGCAGTAGGCAGAAAGCAGAATTAGGAGTGGCGATGATGAACATCACGGGAAGAGCAAAATGCAATTCGGCCAACACAAGGCATGAGTTGCAAAGGACCCGAGTTCTGCCTACTGTCTGCTGCCTACTGCCTACTGCCTTTCGCTTTCTAGCCACTGCTTTCTGCCTACTGCTTACTGCCTTCTGCCTTCAGCCTTCCGTTCACGGGCAGGACGCTCCCGCGGACAATTGGTCGCAGTTCCGCGGGAACCAGCACCTGACCGGCGTGTCATTGTCCGATGTGCCGGCGAATCTGAAACTCTTGTGGAGCGCTGAAGCGGGTGATTCGATTGAGTCTTCGGCGGCGATCGTGGGCGGCACGGTCTTTGTCGGCTCGCAGAAAGGCGAACTGCTCGCGCTCAACCTGGACAATGGCGCGGTCTACTGGAGATATCACGTCGATTCACCGATCGGAGAATCTTCGCCGGCTTACAGTGGCGGCGTGGTCTACATCGGCGATCTGGGCGGATGGCTCAGTGCCGTGAATGCTACGGACGGCAAAAAAATTTGGGCCTTCAAAACAGGCAGCGAAATCAAATCTTCACCGGTGGTGGTGGGCGATCGAGTCTTGATCGGTTCTTATGATCAGCATCTCTATTGCCTGTCCACTCGCAACGGATCGCTAATCTGGAAAGTGAGAACCAACGGGCCGGTGCATTCCACACCGAGCATTTCCGACGGTCTTGCTTTTATCGCCGGCTGCGATGAACTGTTCCGCGCGATCCGTATTTCCGACGGTCATGAAATGTTCAATGTCTCTTCGGACGCCTACACGGGAGCTTCGCCGGCAGTGCGAGGCAGCTCGGCTTACTACGGAACTTTTAATAATGAAGTATTGATGGTCAGCCTGAAAGATCATCGCATCGTCTGGCGCTATGAACACCCGCAACGCAAGTTTCCCTATTATTCATCCGCTGCTGTGACCGCAGACCGGATAGTCGTGGGCGGGCGCGACAAGATCGTCCATGGTTTGAATGCCGCCGGAAAAGGCGTCTGGACGTTTGCCACCCAGGCACGCGTGGAGTCTTCGCCGGCGATTGCGGCCGGACGAGTCTTTGTCGGCTCAAACGATGGACGATTCTATGTTCTCAATCTGGCAACCGGCGCCAAACTTTGGGAGTTCAATGCCGGCGCTCCGCTTTCCGCCTCGCCGGCGATAGGCCGTGGCCGCATCGTGATCGGTTCACAGGACGGACGGCTTTACTGCTTTGGCTGATTTCCTTTGCGGGAAACCTTTGCGTGCTTTGCCCCTTTGCGTGAAACTTCAGTGATTCCGTGCGAGAACGACTCAATTTCAGGAAGAGCGAGTTTCACGCAAAGGGGCAAAGCACGCAAAGGTAAATAGACATCCGACAACAATGCACCGAGGCAGTCATGGACCAGGAACTAACCCTACGAATTGTTCTGGAGAACCCACCTCCCGGGGTAGACTTTGGTCTGCAAAAAGGAAAAGGCAGCGACTATGAAACGATCCAGAAACAAAGATCGAGCGGCGGTGATCTGCTCTTCGAATGCAGCGTGAGATTGAAAGCAGGCAGCCACGACGCACTACCGACTTTTGTTGGACCAATGGCACAGGGTCCAACTGATCAGCGATTCATCTACCTCGATATCGGCGCCTGCGCGGGTCAGACCGACTCATGTTGGAGCCGGCGTTTGAAGATTCCTTTGCGCGGCATTGCCTGGGCGATGATCGAGCGCGCGTTGGCTGATGCGCATTGGACCATCGAAACTCGGGTTCCGGGTACCGGCAGAGACGGTGGACCAACATGTGCCACCGTAAAGCCCTTCGCAGGCTGGCAGTTGGTGAGATCACAGCGCAAATAGTCGATCCGACAAGCACACGACATTCACCAACATCACCACTGAGGAATTTATAGCAAGGAGCCTAAATGAATGAGCCTCGAGACGCCTACCGAACCGAACGTCAAACAAGCTGTGCCGTTTTTCCGAGTAGCGAACATCGAAGAATCAGTGCGCTATTACGTCGACGGCCTCGGCTTTCAGATGACGAAGAAATGGATCGATGACGGCAAGCTGCGCTGGTGCTGGCTTGAGATTGGATCGGCCGCCCTGATGCTGCAAGAGTTTTGGAGGGAGGGACCAAATACGTGGGTGCCGGAGGAGAAACTCGGAGTAGGCGTATCGATCTGCTTTACCTGCGAGGATGCACTGGCGATCTATCGTGACCTCACCGCGCGCGGAATCGAGGCAGCGCGGCCCTTCGTCGGCAACCATATGTGGGTGACTTCGGTTTCGGATCCGGATGGCTACCGGCTGGAATTTGAGAGCTTCACGGACGTGCCGGAGGATACGGTACTCTCCGATCCGGAGGATGTAACGTAGTTGCTTTCAGAGCGCTCGCGGAACCGTTTAGATAGCGGACTTGTCCGCCTCGCGGCAAAGGGCACAAGTGCCTTATCTAAACGGACTATGGTACGACTCTACTCGACCAATCAGGGAAAATACTTCGTCAGCGTCTCTTGTTTTGGTTTGCTCGTCGCCAGCGACACGACCACCATCAACAGCGCCGAGACAATCACCATCGGCACCACCGGCATGAAGCCAAAAACAGCAGTACCGCCGGGAGTGCGCGAAAGCACTTCCGCACCGCCAAGGGACCACACAATAGTGGCCGGGCCTGGCGCCGGCGCAGGCACCGCGTGCTGAAATAAAGCAACGGCAATCACAGAGCCTGCCGCCCACAAGGTCGAGGCCAACGCTCCCCACTTCGTGCTTCCCTTCCAGAAAAGCGCGGCCACCAGCAAAGGCGAAAGCGCCGCAAATCCGGAAAACGCGTACTGGATCGCCAGCTCAAAGATTGTCTCCGGCGCGCGCAAAGCCACGGCATAGGCCACGATCGTAATGAGCACGATGAAGAGGCGGCCGGTCTGCACTTGCACAGCTTCCCCGAACCGTTTCTTGGCCCCATAGAAGGCGAAAAAATCCTCCGTGAACATTGTCGACAGGGCCAAAATCTGCGAATCGCTCGCCATTACTGCGGCCATGATTCCGGCCCCGAGCACGCCGGCCAGCCAAAGCGGTGCGTATCTCTGTAGCAGCAGCAGGATCACATCGTCGCCCGCCGCTTTCTCGCGCAACTCGTCCCGCGCTTCCGGCGCCATTGCCTTGCCCTGAGTGGCCAGCATTCGCCGCGCTTCCTGTTTGGCGCGAATCTGCGGCACGTCGGTCACGCGGTTTGCCATTACTCCCAAAAACACGCAGGGCAGCCAGATGAACAGAATGCAAAGCGGATAAAAGATCACCGTCTTCTTGAAGTGATTCATCTTCTCGGCCGTGAGACAGAAGATGAGCATGTGCGGAAACGCGATCGCGGAAAGGGGAATGAATGTATAGCTGAAAAAATACAGCGGCGAGATACGCTCGCGCGTGAGCAGCGGCGCGAACGCCGGCGACGCCAGCATCGCATTGGCCGCCGTGCGAAAGCCTCCCATACCGGCGCCGATAACCACAATCGCAATGGCGCCGAAGGTCAGAAACAGAATCGTCTGAAAAGTATTGACCCAGGCAGTGCCGCGCATGCCCCCAAAAAAGACGTAACCCATCACCACCATGGCAACGATGGCTCCGCCAAACCAGAAAGGAACCACGCCCCCGCTAATCGCATTCAAGGTTGTGCCGCCGCCCATAATGCCGATGATGATGTAGGGAACCAGCAGCGCCGACTGCACCACAAAGATCACCGTACCGATGTGGCCGCACTCCCAACGATCGCGAAACATCTGCACCGGAGTCATAAAGCCGTACTTTTTGCCCAGCGCCCAGACGCGTGTGCCGATCAGAAACAGCGTCAAGGGAATGACCAGCGCCGACGACGAGGCCATCAAGCCAAAAGTGACGATGCCGTTCGTGAATGCATGACCCGACGAGCCGAGGATCGCAAAGGCGGTCATGTTTGTGCCGAACAGCGAAAAGAGAAAGACGAATGGACCAAGCGAACGACTGGCCAGAAAATAGTCTTCGGCTTTTGCTGTACCCTTCGAACGACGAAAGGCAAAGATGCCGATGTACAGCACTGTGGCGAGATAGAGAAAGACAACGATTGCGGGAATCACTCTGGCGCTTCCTCCTCAGAATGGCGTTCGGCAATCTCCTCTTCCAGGTGCTCGGGCCAGACAGACTTCACCAGCAACCACATCAACAAGGAAGCCGCCACAGCAAAGCAGCCATGATAAAAAAGACCGATGGGCATGAACCCAAAGACCAGCGGATGCGCCGTGCGCCAGAACCAGAAGTCCTGGTGCAGCACATAGAGAGCGAGGACCGCGACAACCAGCAGTATTCGTTTCATCGTCGTCTGATTGGCCGAGGCCAATCCTTATCTAATCTTTAGCCTAACTGATCCGCCGACAGCCCGTGGAGACTGCGTAATCTGATGTCGGCCTGCGGAGTGCTCTGGCATACTACCGCAGGACAAGAAAAAGGTTAAGCGGATCTCAGTTTGAGGCATGGATTCATTTTTTTGAATTGCTGACACACAAGCAGGTCCGAAGGACCGGCAGTCAATAGCCCGTCCGTGAGAGGCAGTGTCAAAACTCACATCCAGCTTTTGAATCAATGACTTTAACGCAGAGGACGCAAAGGGAAACCGCAAAGTGGCGCAAAGTACAAGCCCTTTTGCGCTCTTTGCGAAGAACCTTTGCGTCCTTTGCGTTTCAATTTCTAGCGCTACTCCAGGCAACTGAGTTTTGACACGGTCTCTCAAGGACGGGGCTATTGACTACGGGTCCTACGGACCTGAAAGCAAACGTCCAGGTACGTCGATGCCGGATCTGCACGTACACTTACAATGACGCCGCTCAGTTACATCCTTCATCGGTCATCCGGCTCGGACTTACCCTGCACACGCGCTTCGTATTATGATTGCCTCGACGCTCTCCCCATCAACTGGAAAATCTGCCTGACGCACGCGAAAGCGCCCAGGCATTCGCCGCTGGTCTTCGGACGAAAATATGAGTCAGCAACCGGCATCCGTGTACAAGTTCGGGCCCTTTCGAGTCGACGCGGTGAAGCGTGTGCTGACGCGGAATGGAGAAATAATACCGCTCACTTCGAAAAGCCTGGACACCTTACTGGTGCTGGTCTTAAGACGCGGCCAAGTCGTTAGCAAGGACGATTTGATGAGGACCCTCTGGCCCGACACCGTGGTCGAGGAAAATAATCTCACCCAGCAGATTTGCACCTTGCGAAAGGCCCTGGGCGAAAAAGCCAACGAGCATCGCTACGTGGTGACCGTCCCCGGCAGGGGCTACAGCTTTGTTGCCGAAGTGAATCAACCGGCGAACGGCGACCTGCCGCTGATTCTCGAGCCGGCAAACGGATCGACGATCACTGAAAAGGATCAAAAACCAGGGAATAAACCGCCGCTTGAGAGTCTCGAGTATCCGCCTCGCGGCCGAGGCGATCGCCGCCGCTGGAGCTTGAAGGCAACTACGATTTCGCTGGCCGCGGCACTGGCGACGGTAGCTCTCGTCAGCTTCTGGTTTTCGGCGCAACGATCGCCATCGCCGGTTGCGCACGAGACCAGAAGGTCGATTGCCGTACTGCCTTTCAAAGCTCTCAACAGCGACCCGACGAACGAATACCTCAGCACCGGAATGGCCGACGCACTGATTGCAAAACTGAGTAACGTCCGGCAGATCTCCGTGCGCCCGACCAGCGCCATCATCAAGTATTCGGGACAGGTGCGCGAGGCACAGTCAGTCGGCCGCGAGCTCGGCGTTGATTCCGTCGTCGAAGGCACGGTGCAGAAGTCCGGCGAGAGAGTCCGCGTCACGGTCCAACTGGTTAACGTGCAGGATCGCAATCCGGTTTGGGCAAAGAGTTTCGACGAGAATATTACCGACATCTTCTCGCTGCAAGACACGATCTCTGAGCAGATCGCCCAAACCATGATGGTCAAGCTTACCGGCGACGAGCAAAGACAACTCAGAAAAAGAGACACGGTGAGCGTGGCTGCTTATCAAGAGTATCTGCGGGGCCGGTACTTTTGGAACCGGCGAACCCAGGAAGGATTGATCAAAAGCCGCGACTACTTTCAGCAGGCCATCAAGCTGGACCAGAACTACGCGCAAGCTTATGCGGGTCTGGCTGATGCCTATACTCTGCTCGTACTCTACCGGGTGGATTCAGTGACTCCGGATGACGCGGTGCAGGGTGCAAAAGCTGCCGCCGTCCGGGCTTTGGAAATTGATGACACGCTGGCCGAGACTCATGCCTCGCTCGGGATGATCAAGTCCAGATATGATCACGACGCAGCGGGCGCCGAGACAGAGTTCAGGCGGGCCATCACCCTGAATCCGAATTACGCAACGGGGCATCATTGGTATTCGGAATTTCTGGCGCTCACGGGCCGCGAGCCGGAAGCGATGACGGAAATCAGGATCGCTCAGGAACTCGATCCTCTCTCGCCGGTTATCAACACAACGCTGGGCGAGCGGCTCTACTATGCGCGCCGCTATGATGAAGCCATCACGCAATTGCGCCGCACTTTGGATATGACTCCCGATTTTGTCAGCGCGCACTACATCCTGGGACTGGCGCTCGAACAAGCGGGCAAGTTTGAAGAAGCGATCGCCGAATTGCAGACAGCAACCGGCGCCATGGAAAGTAACGCGAACCTGGCCGCATCATTGGGCCATACCTACGCGCTTGCAGGTCAGCAAGCGAAGGCTCGAAAGATTTTGCATGAACTCCTGGCGCAAAAGACTTGCGAGCCGTACGAGATCGCCATGGTCTATCAGGGGCTGGGTGATCGTCAGCAGGCCCTCGGCTGGCTCAATAAGATAAAAGAGAGAGAGGGAGAGATGCGGATGCTGCTCAGACTTGATCCAAGATTGGACAGCCTGCGCTCTGAACCACAATTCAAGGAACTCCTCGACCTCAAAGTTGCCGCGTGAGTTGAGCGATAAGAGTCACTGTGTCGATCAAAGAAGCACAGCAAAACAGGTGTTTAGTATGCCTCTTACAACTTGTGTCGGCCCTTCGGGCCTTAGAAAACCCAAATGCGCTTCGATCCACGCCCTTACGGACGTGGCTATTAATTGTCGCTCCTTCGGGCCTGGCAGCTCGACGCGACTCTAACAAGATCTGATCAGAACTTCCTTTACTCTAGACACCTGTTTGAACCAACTCACCAGGCAATCGATCTTTCGTGCGTTCGTCAACCTTTCGTTCCACCAGCAGCCTATTTATCCTGGGCGTCAGGGTAACCAACAGGATGGCGGCGCCGATTGGCACCAGGGCCAGAAAGCCAAACAGCTTCACCAGCGCTTCAACGCTCTTGTCGTCAAAAAATCCGGCAACTTTACCGGCCAGAAAGCTGCCTATAGAAATCGACAAAAACCACACTCCCATCATCAACCCCACCATTTTTGCAGGCGCCAGCCTGGTGACGGTGCTCAAGCCCACCGGACTCAGACACAGCTCTCCAACGGTATGCAGTAGATACAAAACAACCAGCCACAGCGGACTGACGTGGCCAGTTCCGGTTAGCGTCGAGGCGTATACCAGGACCACAAATCCGAAGCCCACAAAGAGCAGACCGAAAGTAAACTTGCGCGGGCTGGTGGGTTGCCTCTCGCGCATTCGCAACCAAAGTTGCGCAAACACAGGTGCGAGCAACAGCAGACAGATCGGCTGCACAGACTGAAACCACGTCGACGGAAACTGATAGCCAAAGAGACTGTTGCGGGTTAGCCTGTCGGCAAAGAGCGTCAGACTTGAACCCGATTGCTCAAAAGCCATCCAAAACACAATTGAGAAAAAGAAGAGAATGCCGATGACCGCGAGTCTTTTCACTTCTTCTCGGCTCAAGCGCTCCGAGGCAATCGCGCGATCTCTTCCGGCAAGTTTCGCTTTGCGTTCGCCGATGTTCGCCAACCGGTTGCCACTGAAAGAAAATTGCAGCAGTCCCAGAATCATGCCGATTCCGGCTGCGGCAAATCCGTAATGCCAATTGACCTTCTGGCCCAGGTATCCGCAAACCAGCGGCGCGATGAACGCGCCAAGGTTGATGCCCATATAAAAGAGCGAGAAGCCTGAATCGCGGCGCGGGTCTTCCTGCTGATAAAGATCGCCCACCATCGTACTGACGTTCGGCTTGAGTAAACCCGTGCCGGTTGCGACCAGCACCAGACCGGTGTAGAAGAACGGCAGCGGAGACAAAGCGAGCGAGAAATGGCCGCACGCAATGATCACCCCGCCGATGAAAACGGCCCGTCTGGCGCCAAAGAATCGATCGGCCAGCCAACCACCCCAACAAAGGCATGAAGTAAGCGGCGGAAGTGTAATAGCCGTAGATATTCAGCGCTTTGGCATCGGCAAAGTGCAGCGCCTGGGTCATGTACAAGACCAACAGCGCGCGCATGCCGTAGTAACTGAAGCGCTCCCACATTTCGGTGAGAAAGAGAGTTGGCAGCCCACGCGGATGACCAGCGAGGCCTCTGCTGTCGAGTCGATTATCGCCCGGTGCGGCAGCCATCACATTTGCTCCATAGCGATCAGATTTCAGCCAATAACTCGCGAAATAGTGATGCAAACTTGCTTCTCATTCACACCGTAGCTTTAGCCCGGTGCTCAGGAGCGCTCGTGATTTAGCCAGCCGTTTCAACGGCTTTGAGACAGCTCAAAGAAAACTGTTGAAACGGTTCAGCGTTCTGGACTACGGCTTTTGCACCGGGCTGAAGCCGCGGTGTGAATGAAACGATCGAAAACAAACTGCGCCAAGACCGCAAAGCCGCTCAACAGGTCCTCTCTTTTCGTTTCTCAGCGTCTCCGTGTCTCTGTGGCTAAGTTTGGATTTGTCGTGATAGCCATCTACTTCAAATTTCTTCATCCGCCGGCATCGGCGAACCGCCAAGCGAGACGCCATGTTTCGTGATTTCGTCACTTAAGTAACGCGCCATCACGCTGTGCCGCCGGCTGTAGCCGAAGTAGATCGCGAACCCGATCAGCAACCAGATACCCAGGCGCAGCCAGTTCTCAGCGGGCAAAGAAAACATCAGCACCAGGCAGGTGGCTATCCCAAGGATCGGAGTGAGCGGAACCAGCGGCGCCCGAAACGGACGGCGAGCGTTGGGGTGCGTGCGCCTCATGATCAGCACGGCGGAGCAAACGATCACAAAGGCCAGCAGCGTTCCGATATTGACCAGGTCGGCCAGGATTCTCAGGGGCAACAGCGACGACAAGAGTCCGACAAACACGCCCGTCAGAATTGTCGACTTCCAGGGCGTGCGGAACTTCGCGTGGACAGCGCCAAAGAAACTGCCAGGCAATAGTCCATCGCGCGCCATCGCCAGCAGGATGCGCGCCTGGCTGAGCATGGTTACCAACACCACCGAAGTGATGCCGATGATCGCGCCGACTGAAATCAGCAACTGTGCCCAGGTCAAACCCACTTGTCGGAAGGCGCTCGAAACCGGTGCGTTGATGTCGATGTTTTTTGCAGGGACCATCCCCGTCAGCACAGCGCCGACTCCCATGTACAGCACGGTGCAAATCACGAGTGATGCAATGATGCCGATGGGTACGTCTCGTTCAGGTTTGCGCGCTTCTTCAGAGTGTGTGGAAACCGAATCAAAGCCGATGTAGGAAAAGAAGATGATGCCCGCACCGGCAAGCATACCCAACGGCTGCCCGCCCGCATCAGCCTGCCCAAATACCGTTCGGCCGAAGAAGTTGATACCGGTATAGCCGTAAGGCGCGAAGGGATGCCAATTCGCGGGGTTCACGTAGAACGCACCGACGACAATGACAAAGATCACAATCGCGACTTTCAGAATCACCATCGCCGCGTTAAAGCTGGCGCTCTCTTTGATCCCGATCACCAGCACGACCGTCACCAGCGCGACGATGATCATCGCGGGCAGATCCAGGAACTTGCCTGTCGCCACCAGCTTTCCCAGTGCCGGGCTGTAATCAAACGGCGCATCGGTCATCACCTCAGGCAGCTTAACGTGCAAGATATTGAGCACGTCCTGGAAGTACGCCGAGGCGCCGTGAGCCACCGCCGCAGCCGAGACGGCGTATTCAATAATCAGGTCCCAACCAATGATCCATGCCAGCAACTCGCCGAGGGTGGCATAGGCATAGGTGTAAGCCGATCCGGCAACCGGAGCCATCGAAGCGAACTCGGCATAACACAGTGCGGCGAGAGCACAGGCGAACCCGGCCACCGCAAAAGAAAGAATCATCGCCGGGCCGCTGCGCTCATGCGCGGCTACGCCGGTCAAGACAAAAATGCCCGTCCCGATCACCGCGCCCACACCCAGGCTGGTTAATTGCACCGGACCAAGCACGCGGCGCAGACGGTGATCACCGGCCATCTCTGCCAGCAGCAGGCTGAGCGGTTTGCGTGCAAATAGTTGATTCGCCATCGGGAGCGGACTCCTGTGGACTCCTGCGTTTGCGTTGCTGGCGACGATCAGTGAGGCCAACCTCACTCTTTCGGGTTCGCCAGAGATACCGACGCTGAACTGAGGCCACGATCCGCTATAGCGACTGGGAAAGTCCTTAGATGAGGCTGAAATAATGTGAAAGATTGTGAACTGTTGCCAGGCGTGGAGGAGTTATTGGCCGGTGCTAACGGCAACGCGGTTGCGTCCCAAAGCCCAGGGTTGCCGCTTCGGCTACCCTGGGTTAACGGAATTGTTTGATCCCAACCGCAACGCGGTTGCGGCAATTGAAATCCGTCAGATGATGACGCAACCGCGTTGCGGTTGAACAATCATTTTCTGGGAGGACTTCATCGTCATTGTCGAGGACCCAGCCCTCCGAAAGAGTCAAACCAACAAGGCCCACTCCAACTGATTGTCACAAATCACGCAGCGATCTTGTCTTTAGAAGCAACGAAGGCAGCGAATATCAGGAAGCGAACGCTCTTGGACGCTTTGCTGTTTTCGAACCGTGAGTCATTTCTGTTTGGAGGCCAAAATGGTGAAGAAGCTGATGGCATTCCCGCTGGCGTTAATCCTGAGTCTGGCGACGTTGGGTCGCGCCGCTTACGCCGGGCAGCAATCAAAGCGGGCGCTGCAAGCCGCGAGAGCCAAAGCTGAGATCACCAGGCGGAGCACCGGCAGGCGGGCGCCAGTAACCATCAGAATGCAAGACGGCCGACAATTGAAAGGCTATGCAAATCCAGCCGGCGACTATACGTTCACGCTCACCGACCAGAAAACAGGCAAGTCGGGCGACTTTGCTTACAGCGAAGTCAGGAGTATCAGCGGCCAGAGCTTAAGCAAAGGCAAAAAGATCGGTATAATTGGCTCGCTCGCCGTGGGGCTCGTAGTGATAGTGGGTGTGCTAAGCTTTAAGAACTTTCATCCTTTTGAGCACGGCGTTCTTCGTTGACGGCAGATGAATCATCTGGAGCAATTCGCCGCCTATCGCGCCTACCTCTTTACACTGGCCTGCAGAATCCTGGGCCGGGCAGAGGACGCTGAAGATCTGTTACAAGACACATTCGTTCACTGGCAACAGACTTCGCTCGCGAACATCAGATCGCCAAAAGCTTTTCTCACCACGATCCTGAAAAACCTGTGCTCGAATTATCTGAGCTCGGCACGCCTGCGCCGCGAAGAGTGCGTCGATGCCGCGGCGCTCGAAGCGCTGCAGCCTCCCGATCTCAACGACCCTTCCCTGCCCACTTTGTTGTCCGATTCGCTGGCCTCAGCATTTGCGGTATTGCTGGAGCAGTTGTCACCCAGGGAGCGCGCTGTCTTCCTGCTGCGTGAAGTTTTTGACTGCGAGTTTGAAGAGATCGGGACAATTATCAGCAAGAGCACAACCAACTGCCGCCAGATACTAAAACGCGCCAGACAACACATCACCTCGAACTGTCCACGCTTTGCAGCTTCGCCGATGGAGTTGGACAGCCTGACGCGTCAGTTCGCGCAGACCTGCGCGAGCGGCGATCTCGAAGGTTTGGTTTCATTGCTCACTTAACCGTCTGCCGAAAAACTCTCCAATCCCATAGCGGCGCAGAATCTTGAGCGCTGAGGCTAACAGGTCAGTACCACCTGCGGTAGCGGGTGGGCCCCTGCTGCAGCGCGATTGATCAGATCGATATATCGATGTCCAGGGGGCCCGCCCGCTACCGCAGGCGGTACTGACCTGTTGACCGCCGCACTCCTGAGTCTCGCGTTTCAGCAACCCACTCCAGGAAAACCTGCCTCACAAATTTCATCCTTAATTCATTCCAGCTTTGGTACAGTTTGGCTGTTCGAGTTGTCTCTTTCGACACTGAGGCTTCAGAGAATGTATCGAACTCCAATTGGCGGCTGTGCCGTTCGATGTGCGGGCTGTGCCCCACCGTACGTCGCACAAAGTCGGATTGCGTCTGTGCCCCCGAATTTTCGGGCGCAGCCCCCTTGTAACATCAGGTGCTGCTGGAAGGGCACAGCGCTTCTCAGATCGGGGCGCACATCGGGCGGCATCGCCGCGAATCGGCTTTAGCGACAGACGCCTGCTAACGTGTAGACTGCACCACTCGCTTTTAGAGTTTGCAAATTGTTCTTCATGAAGGACCCTTTGATGACTAACCGAACGCAAAGCAAACTCATTTACACAGCCGCTTTACCTGGTTGTCTGATCGTCTTCCTGTTAATCGGAGGCAGCCGCTCGTCGGCGCGCCTCCCCGGTGAAGACGAACCTGCCTCCGAAGGCCGCCGCATCACACCGGCAGGTTCGCTGGTTATCGACGCAACGACCAGACAACCTGCGGTGGGAGCCCTGCCGGTGGATTTTGTTCGCAGCCCGGATAACGCCGGTCGCGACGGCGGCGGACGCTATCTGATCGCCATCAACAGCGGTTTTGGTCTGCAGTTCAACGGAGCCGGCAATCGCAGTCAGCAATCGTTGTCCGTGATCGACCTGAACGCCAGTCCGGCGCCGGTGGTCACTCAAAATATCTACTTCCCTTCACCACAGAGTGCGAACGTTGGGCTGGTGTTCTCTCCCAAGGCTGACACTGATGGTTCGTATGCTCTCTACGTGGCGGGAGGATTTGAAAACAAGATTTGGATCTTTCGCTTTCAGGCGGGTAGTCAGACACCGATAACGCCGACTTCGGCGGGCCCGGAGACAACGGTCACCGCACCTTTCATCGACGTCAGCGGCTTTGCCTCGGCTGCTCCATCGCCTCGGTATAACAAAGATCACGCGCCGGTCTATCCGACAGGACTGGCGATCAGCCCCGATGGCCAGACGCTGTTTGTGGCCAACAACCTGGGCGACAGCCTCGGCATCATCAGCGAGCTGCGCGGCGAAAGGAAACTGAATCGAGTTGAGCTGCGCCACTTCTCAAATCCTGAAGCGTTCATTTATCCCTACGCCGTGGTGGCCTCGCAGGGTGTTGAGGTACAGCGCGCCACCAGTTCCGTCACGAACACCTCGCATCTGACTGCCTATGTTTCGTGCTGGAGTGATGCGTCGGTTGCCGTGGTCCATACCGATAACCTCAGCAGCCCCGTTTCCTATATTGCTGTGGGACGCCATCCCACCGCGATGCTGATGAATGCAAAGCGAACCAGACTGTTTGTAGTTAACTCAAACGCTGACAGCGTCTCAGTCGTCAACACCACTACAAACAAAGAAATCGAGCGCATTAATGTTCGTTTGAGCGAAGGCGCGCTGCCCGGTAACAGCCCCGAAAGTCTCGCCCTCAAAGGAAACATCTTGTACGTGGCGAATGCGCACAGTAACTCAATCGCGGTCATCCAACTCTCGGAAGCTTCCGCAGGGCGCGATAACTCTGCCGCGGACCCGGAGCGTCCCCAGGTCATCCGCGAGAAGCAAGCTGAACGCAGCCTGGTGCGCGGGTTTATCCCCACCGGACAGTACCCTTCGGCGCTGGCCATCGCCGGCCAGACGATTTTTGTCGGCAACGGAAAAGGCACCGGCATGGAAAACTCTTCCGTGGTAGTCAACAATTCAGGCCGCGCTCCCAACACGCCGAATGATCGCTTTCCAGTCGGCAGCAACATGCGCGAGCAGGGCGGCGAGTACAGCGTCGCCCTGGTCACGGGAAATATCAGCGCCGTTGCTATTCCCGACGATCCACACCTGGCCCAATACACGCAGCAGGTGATGCGCAACAACAAACTGCTCGGCCCGGCACAGGCGAGGTTATTTCCCGGTTCGTCTCCGATCAAGCACGTCATCTACTTGATCAAAGAGAATCGCACTTACGATCAGGTGTTTGGCGATATCGCCCAGGCCGGAAATGGCCGGACTGCTGACGGCGATCCGCGGCTGGCGATCTTTGGCGCCGGTGAAGCGGCCCAACGTCCCGACGGCACGGCCCAGGCCATCACTCCCAATCAACACGCCCTGGCGCTGCGCTTCGGACTCTTCGATCGCTTCTTTGCCAATTCAGAGGCGAGTCCCGACGGCCACAGTTGGTCCACGGCTGCGTTTTCCAGTGACTACGTCGATAAAGCATATCGTTGGGAATATGGAAAACGCGGACGCGGTTATGATTATGAAGGCTTCAATCGCTTGCCTGATTACGATCCGATGAAAGGCGTGCCCTCGATGTTCCCTGCGACGGTGACCACGGCAGATGTGGTCAGCTTTATGCAACGCTTCATTCCGTACCGCAACGGCTCGCGCGATGTCGCGGAACCCGAGACGCTTTACTTGTGGGATGCGGCGGCGCGTGCCGGTCTGACCTATCGCAACTATGGTGAATTCATCGGCACTCTCTCGGCAGCAGACGTAGCGGCGATCGCTGCCAATCGTGCAAAGCCCTACCCAGATATTTCACCAAACGTGTCGGCAATTCCTACCAAGAAAACGCTCGAAGGTCATCACAGCAACGCGTATCGCAATTTTGATCTGGACACACCGGACGCGATGACCATCGATTCGTACCGCAGTGCGAAGGCTGCAGGCAAAAACGTGACTGCCTTCATCAATACCAGTCGAACCGATCCTGCGTTGCGCGGGGCCTCGCGTGTGGGAGCATGGCTCGATGAGTTTCGCGGATTCGTGGCCGACCGCGAGGCGGGAAAACCGGATCGGTTGCCGAACCTTTCGATCCTGCGTGTGCCAAACGATCACACTGACGGGATCAAAGCCGCGCGGCCCACGCCGCAATTCTTCGTCGCCGACAACGACTATGCGGTCGGCTTGCTGGCAGAGGCGGTCTCGCACAGTCCTTACTGGAAAGACACCGCTATTTTTGTGGTTGAAGATGACGCCCAGGATGGTCCTGATCACGTCGATGCCCATCGGACCGTGGCACTCGTGATTAGCGCCTACAATAGTCAGGGGCTGCTGATTCACGAGTTCCATAACACGGTCAGCTTGATCAGGACGATTGAGTTGTTGCTGGGGATCGCACCGATGAATCAACTCGACGGCACGGCGGCGGCGATGGATATCTTCAGCAGTGAACCCGATCTGCGACCTTATGAGGCACAGCTTCCCAACGTCGCAGTTGACAATCTGTTCACGCCGCGAGCGCGCGATGCCGCCACGGCTTACTGGATGAAGCGTTCCGCCGAACAGAACATGTCGCACGCCGACATGGCTGATCCGGCCACGCTCAACCGGATTATCTGGT
>Ga0179594_10000002_pt1 | contig 124652 bp, 188 predicted proteins | sample CZOMad1_1_08_16f_FD_148625 | JGI IMG/M metagenome (GOLD analysis project Ga0179594, IMG submission 148625) | Vadose zone soil fungal communities from Angelo Coast Range Reserve, California, USA - CZOMad1_1_08_16fungal (Illumina Assembly) | ecosystem: Environmental > Terrestrial > Soil >...
TGTTGACGCGCACTGGCAGGGCCGCTGGCGGGCAGCCGTGGCCAAGGAAGGGGGTTCTAGCGGATGGGGGGTCTAGCAGGCGCTGAGGGCGTTCAGGGGGGTCGCTCTTGGGGACGACAAGAAAGCGCCGCTAGGACGAATCGTCCTAGCGGCGCAAGGGGGGGTCGGGAAGCAAGGAGGATAGAGGGCCTCAGAGGTAGCGGTTGATGACCACCTGCGAACTAGGGGGGATGTCCAGGTCGGCCAACGGGAACCAACCGGAGTCGGCAAGCGGATTGCCGACGTCGATCATCGCGCCCTGAACGCCATTGCGGGCGCTGAGGAACGCGACGCAGCCGAGAGCTCCGTCAGGGGTAGCGATGTCCACAAGGGTCTCACGGGCAATGAGCGCCTCTCCGAGATTGATCACGCGATGCTCCTCAGGTATACGGGCGTAAGCGGCCGACGGTGGTGATTTATCGCTTACCCATCCCGTATACGCGGCAGTAACGGTAGGAATCCTCCATGAACGCGGCGCTGTGTGCAGCCGCGATTGCGTAGCGGTCGGTGATAACGATCTGCAATGAGTCCGATTCGCCCGCCGGAAAGAATTCGGCGTTGGCGTCCATCTCTCGGGCAGCCTCGACGTTCATTGCCTTTTTGTGATCAGTTGCTGCGCGACGAGAGGTCGACATGTCAGGCTCCCTTGGCGTCCGGGGTCGATGTGGTGACGGGAAGAATCGGCCGGTTCCCCCGGATCATGAAGGAACCGGCCGGAGAGCAATCTCAGCGTTCAGAGCCTTGCCGTAGTCGCTGCCAGGCCGCACGTTCGTATAGGCCTGGCGAAGCTCCGCAAGCGACCACGTGGCGAGCCACTCGGCAAGGTGCGTCACAGCGCCTCCCCGATCGGCACGGACGTCGGGAGAACCGGCTGGCACTCGCCAGGGCTGAGGTAGACGTGCCAGACGCCGTCGATCTTCAGGAGGGCCGATTTCGGGTAGTGCTTCTCATTGACTGCCGCGCAGTGGTTGCACAACGACGTGCGAGGGGTGCAGTGGCAGCGCTCCTCACACGCGGGGCAGTTGAACATGAACCCGACCTCGTGCGGGTACGCGAGGTGAACTGTCATGGGGTGACCCTGCCTTCCGGAGTCCGTCAACGCAACTACCTCATGGATAGCTCGCCGTATGGTGTGCCTGCAACTGTCCCCGCGTGCAATGTGTCACACACTATCGGGCCTGCGTGTGGCCGCTTGGTGTGCCGTCGGCTTAGACCGTGAGCGCGTTTTCCCACTGTCCAATGAGTACTAGCGCCGCGAGATCGGACTTTGGGTCGAATAGCTCCGCCAGAGATGTCCGGTTCGACGCCGACGCCAACGATTTCGGGGTGGAGGGCGGTCAGGAAGGCACGTTTAACGGCCCTGGTGCGGCCGTAAGCGCGCGATACCCCGGTTTCCGTACTCGGGTATACCCCCAGGGCTGAACGGCGCACAGCAGGCACGTCGATCTGAAATCCGGTATCCGACGTCATGGGGTGTTCCAAGCCGCGACGTCCATCCTGTCCGGTTTCCCGCCGACCCGGCAGTCACATGGGGTCGAGCACACGAAAGCGACCCCCGGACCAATGGTCCGGGGGTCGCGTGGGGCGTTCGGGAGGATCAACGGTCAAGCTTGACCGTCATCACCACAGGTTCGTCGAGGTCGGCAATGACATCGCCCGCGCGCAGACTGACATGCCAGTCGCTCATGGTGTTCCGGAAGTGCAGGGCGGAAAAGGCATCCGAAAACTCAACGTCGCATTCTCCGTCGGCAGTGTCCCCGTGGACCGTGTACCCACTCAGGCGACCGAGCATCATGATCGATTCCATTGTTGCGGGAATGCGCTGCTCGTAAGCGTCGGCACTCATGGGGTTTCCTTCCAGGGGAGAGACAACATCGACAATTACGTCCCACTCAGACGCAGGAACAACACGACCGTTTCCGTCGGACTGAGTGTGCTCCGTGACCACGATGGGCAGGCCACGCGACCAGACCTCTTGCTTGTCTAGGAAATCGCGCACGTTTTCAAGGCCACCGTAGACGAGGCTCGATTCTCGCGAGTGTGCTCCGCCCGGAACCATTCGGGTCCAGTCGACTCGATACTGTGCCATGTCACATCTCCGTCACGCGGCTGGCACGGTCGGCCTCCTGGCTCGCGAACCATCGGGCTTCCCGCCTTTGCTCGGCGGTAAGCGTGGTGAGGTAGGTGCGCCACTCAGCCGCACGCCGCAGCGACCCTAGAAACGCTTTCCGGTCGCCCACGGATCGGGCGACTCGCGCGGCCCGGAGGGCCCTTCGTGCCGCATCGTTGGCGTATTCGGACGTCGATCGGAACATCGTGAACCAGTAGCGCTCGCCATCCAACCGCGAGCCACATCCCTCGCACTGCGTCATGCTGAACCCCAGATAATCGCAGTCACAGCCTTCCCCGCGGTCGGCCTCCGTGCAGTTCTCGCGGTGTTCGCCGCCCATGGCGGGGGTGTAGCCGAACGTCAGCAGTGCCCACGGCTCCGGCTCTCCGGGTTCACGTTCCGGCACATCGCCGTTCGCGTGCGCGAGCATGCAATCCGTGCAGACGCTAATCAGGCCGATGTCCTCTGTGCTGCGCATGAGCGTGCTCCCTCGTGGTCCGGAGTCAAAATGGGTCTGGCACCAATGTACGTCGGGCCATCACGGGCGGCATCGGCCGAACAGTCAGATGGCCTGGTATCCGCTCGGATACCAGGCCGTAGGCGACAGGGGTTACTTGGCTACGGGGGTGATCGTATCGAGGACACGACCTGTCCAATCGCGGATCTCGCCGAATTGCTGGAATGACGTCCATGCGTCTTGGATCGGCGGACGGCTTCCGATCGCGTTGAGCTCGAAAAGGGCGCACACGGTCCCGTAGGCGTAGCCGAACGCGGACGCACGGCCGGAGTCCTTGACGTCTCCTCCGGCATCCTGCCAACCCCACACGTAGGAAATCGCCTGCCCGTGCAGCAACTCGACCTTCTCAAGTTTTGCGGGGGACTCGATCAGGGCACGCGCGGCGTTGAAACGCTCGGCACACTGTGAAAAAAAGTCGATGGCCATAGCTAGGCTCCCTTGTGTTGCAGGGTCAAATTGTCGGTATTGACATTAAAGGTAGCAGCTTGCTTAGGGCTGGTCTTCCGATACTTTCGAGTTCTAGACGTATTTACATTAGTGAATAGAAGAAATTCGATCCGAACCTCTTCAGTATTCGTTATGGTTCCGTCACCGTTGAATATCGTAACCTTGTAAGTGTTTTTGTAGGCAGCCCGTTGAGTACCATCTGCCATAATGACGGTTCCGTCGATACTTTCGATAAGTTTCATAATAGCAAGTCGATGGCCATTGCTGGGGCTCCCTTGTGTCTCAGGGTCAATCGGGAAGGTCAGGCGGGGATGTATTCCAGTGCCAACTCAGCGCCCAAGACTCGCATGTACGGGTCGGATTCCTCGCACGCGACGTTGCCAGTGCTGCCGATGAGTTCCGCATCCGTACTGTTGGAGAGCGTGAACAGGCAAACTACGAAGAGCGGCCCTTCGTATGGGAAGCTTCCCTCGTAGGCCTCCGTTTCCGGCTCAATCGAAACGAAGTAGGGCCCGGACGTGAGGCGCTCTTCGGCCGCAGCGAGCTGCCGCGCGCCGTTGATGCGGCCTTGCTCCTCCGTCTCGGTTGTCGGGTCATACGACGAGGGCGCGTTCTCGTAAAAGAACCGTTCGGCTTCCGTCAGTGTGCTGGTCATCTCGAATCCCATCGGCGCACGGATCAGGGGGTGTCACCCAAGCATGCCCCGCGGTGAAACCGTCGACATCGCCTGATCGAACGATGTCGGGTCACCTGATCGTTTAGTTGCCGCGGGTGCGACCGATGACACCCGCGGCGATGAACAGGCAGAAGAGAGTCCACGCAGCAACCGCCATCACTGCCACTCCGCGAGGCGTTTTTCGAGTTCGGCCACAGTCGCCTCTTGTGACCGGAGGAGTGTTGCTGTCGCGTCGCGTTCCGCGCGTGCGCTATCCATCTCATTGTTGAGCCTGGCGCGCTCCGCAAGACGCAGAACTTCTGGATTCGCGTCGATGTGGTCCTGTACGGCCGCCGCGATCGCGGCCACCATGGCAGCGGAGTAGAAATCCGGCGCATCCGTCCCTTGCGGGCGCTTTGACAGGCGCGGGCGCGTGCTGTCGTCGACGGCCACACGCCCAGTGGCATCGACGACAAAAAACACCATTCCGATGTACTCCTGCTCGCGGTAGACCAACGCTGGTGTTTCATCGTTGATGTGCGCCGGGCCGGATTCGTCACCGACGGTGACCGCAACGCGAGCCGTCATGCGTACCTTGCCGAATTTTGTGGTCAACACGATGTCTCTCGGGAAGCTCATCCAAGCCATGTCAGTTGGCCTTTCCTCGCGGCGGGTGGCGTTTCGGATGCCGTGAGGTGACTAGGCCTCGTCGTCATCCTCGAAACTGTCCTCGTCATCGAAGAATTCCGACGCATTGCTGTTCTCAGGCAAGTAGTACTTCCCGAGCAGCCACGCAATGTGACTGTCGCCGTTTGTGATGATCAGTTCACGGATGAGGAGCCGGACCAATTCGGGCGAATCTTTGGTTGCCTCGACGATCCATTCGTCGATTTGGTTGAGGATCTGTTCGCCGATCTGCTCTGCGAACGTGGATTCGCGGTCCTCGTCGGACATCGCGAGGTACTCAGACAGCGTGACGTCGGACTCCTTCACGACCTGCCGGACGACGGACTCCACCCAACTGTGCGGAATTTGATCGTTGTCGAGCACGAGCGTGTAGTGACGAACGAAGTAAGCCGCGATCTCTGACATGGCAGGTACCCTTCCGAAACGGGGTCAAGGGGTGTGGATCAATAGTGCGACAGTTTGTGTGCGGGGACATCAGCCGTTCGTCCGACGATGGGGTCGGCTACTCCGCCAGGATGCGCGGCGTTCCCGGCTTGCGGACGGTGCGGATCGACTCCACCTCGTACTCGGGAAGGTGGCGAGCCTGAACCGGACCGGCGGGCAGATTGTTGCTACCGGGCCACGTGTTGATGCCGTCCGAGACCGAACCATCCCGAGCAATGTAGATGGTGCGGAGCTTCCGTAGCGCGTCGGCCCGGTCGTATCCGCGGGAGTACGTAAGCACCGTCGCAGGCTTAGCGTCGGCAGCGCGGGTGTTGTAAGCCGAGAGAACGATGCGATACGTGTAGTACATGGTCCCTGCCTTCCGGGGTCGCTGCGGTGTTGACCCAACTATGCTCGCGTCGAATCGCCGTAGCATCGGCTGTTCGGTCAGTCGACGATCAACTGTTCGACTGACACGCCGTTGTCCGCGAGGAAGGTCACCAGGTCGGCTAGGTTCGTGAATCGGGCGACGAACACGAGATCACGCTCCACCGTGAACGTTGTGCCCGCCGGATCGGCGGTTATCCGCAGATGCCGATCCGGCGAGTACATGACCGTCGGATGAATTGCCATTAGCCCACGTCGGCCAACGGATCACAGTCGCAATCCGCGCCCACGATGGCCACGCCAATTCGTTCAGACGCCTCTGCCGAGAGCTTCGCCTGCGCCGCTTCCGTGTAGGGCCCAATCGTGACGGTTTCGATGATCTCGCGGGAAACACAATCCCGTATCTGCAATTCGGCGTAGAGACCGCCATCGCGCCAAACGACAACCCAGGCAGAATGATCGCCACCGTGGATGCTCTTTGCCGTCGGCGCGACCCCTGTGTAACGCCATGTCAAGAGATTGACCATGCGCCCTGCCTCCCGATCAGTAAACGGTGAACGCATGCGGCTTGCCCGCGGGTCGTTCATTCGACAGGCGGCGCTGCCCCATGACCACAAAGTTCGCGCTGTTGACGAATTGCTGCACGTGCCGGGAGCACGACTGCCGACGAACCGGCTCGGCGTCCGCGATCGCTACACCGTCGGTTGCCGGACGCAGGTCGAACGAGGCGGACGCGGCCTTGACGCATTGGCGATTGTTTCCGTCGCAGCGGCGGTGCCGGAAATCGAGACGCGCGTAGCGCTCCGAAACCGTGCCGATCCAGTTTGTGGGCATGTGAGCTCTCCATTCTTCCGGAGTCAAGGCCGTGCGTGCAGTGAATCGGTGAAGCCTTCGTCGTTGTTCGATTTGCTCGGCACGGAAACCGTCCGGGTCGCTGTTCAGGATTGACGCGCGGTCAGCGTGAAACCGTTGTCTCGATCTCCGCGGATTCGAAACCGTTGCCGGCTGCCCTCACCTTCCGGTCCAGCCCATTCGGTTGAAGATCCGGCCGGCCGCAGCGAGGTCCCTTTCGATGCTGTCGAGGTTCGCGCGCAGGTCGTTGCTCTGCTCCATCTCGTCTTTCAGATGGGACACGATCGACTCCATGACGGTCATCAACTCGGCGAAGGTCTCCGGTCGCCGACCCATGCCGCCGTGCGGGAGCGCGATGGCCGGCGCGCTGCCGATGATCGCGTTGACGATCCTTTTCTGGGCGTCGGTGAGCGGCGCGGATACGGTGGTGGCGGTCTCGTCCATGTGGACTCGTCCTTCCAGAGTCTCCTACGTGCTGACGTTCACCAGTCTGCCCCGCACTGAAACCGTGTCGCATCGGCTGAACGGCCTATGCGGGATGGGTCGAATCGGTAGAGCAGAGCGCGCAGTGGAAGCCGAGACCGATGGCCTCGCGATGCGCCTGGTGACCGAGCAAGGCTTCTTCCTCGCTGTCGTAACCCTGGATCTCATCCCACGGTGAGTTGTCGAGACGAATCGCGGTGCCGAACAACCGTGAGCGATCGATGCCAGGGCAGACGAAACCGAGGTAGACGGTCGCGAGGGTCGCGGGATGATCATTCAGCGTGACGGTGTCCCGGCAGAGGGTTCGGTCCCGCTCGTAGAGCGCGCCCCACTCCTCGACGCTGATCGGATTTCCCAGCGGATCATAGTAAAAGTGATCGGGGTCGAATCCGTTGGCGATGCTGGTCACTGGTCGACCGTGTTGCGAATCCGTGCGGCGCTCCGCTGCTTTCGCGCGATCAAGGTGATGCCGACGACGGTTGGCAGGATCGTCACGGCGAACGCCGCGTTGTCCGCCCATTCGGAGTGGATGTGAGCTGCACGCAACAAGGTCAACGAGTACGCGCAAGAGGCTGAGCTCCCGCCGGCGAGCCAGCCCAGCCAGAACACGGGATTCTTGATCCAACTCCGCGAGCTAGTACTTCGTGTCGACATACCAGCGACAGTAGCCGGGTACTAGCATTCCGTGAACACAAAGCCGCACAGCCCGTGCGGGTGACTCGGTGTCTGATCCGCTACCGTGAGATCTTCCGTGATGGTGTACGGAGGAAGGTTCAGATCCTCACACGGTCGACACTGCCTAGCCATCACCGAACGAGCCGACCGGGCCCCCGTCGTCTGCGCCCGGTCGGCTCGTTTCGTCGCCCGTGGATCAGGGGGTGGGCGAGAATCCCTGGGCGTCGAGCGCGGTCAGCGCGTCGGTCAGGGCCTGCAAGGTGCTGACCGCTGGGAGCGGAGCGATGACGCCGTTGCTGTCAGGGTGGTTGCGGACGTAGAGCTGCAGGTCGCACGATCCGTCGTAGCTGACTGTTCGGGAGATCGTGTAGTCGGTGAATCCGGCGTTGACCAGCGCGGTCTCCACGTCGGTGTAGGTTGCCGCGGTGTCCATGTGCATCGAGAGCGCGACTTCGGTGCCGAGGGTGATAGCCATGTACGGGCTTATCGGTCGTAACCTCCGCGTTGATGACCTAGTTGTCGGGATTTTTGGGGCTGAAAGGTCGACTTTACGACGACGTGCGGAGCGCTACTTTGGGCCTCGACCCCGCGAGCAAGGAGCCATCTGTGACGTCATCCATCCACGCCCTGACCCGCCGCATCGAAGCCTTGGAGGCCCGTCTGGCCGATGTGGAGGGCGGGTATGGCCGGACCCTGTATCAGCTCCACCGTCACGCGGTGCGTACCAACCTGGCCATTGACAAGATGCTCGACCGCGTCGGCCTGACCGCCCCGACGGAGGCCGAGGTGGACGCGGTAATCGACGAGAGTTGACCCACGTCCGCTGACACCGAGACGCCCCGGGTAGCAGCCCGGGGCGTCTCTGTTGGCGATCGTCTCGCCGGCCTCGACTCTAGTGGGAGTGCATCGAGAGCGCGACTTCGGTGCCGAGGGTGATAGCAGCCGTGTACGGGCTTATCGGTCGTAACCCCTGCTGGTGGCGACCTAGCCGTTTGGGCGATGCCGCCCGTGATGGCCCGACGTACATTCGTCGGGCATGCACACATGGGTCGACGGGCCATCCAATGAGACACCCTACGCGGAGGCCCAACGGAGGGCGGTTGAATGGACAGGTTCGGCAAGATAGTGGTCGAGGGCAAAGCCCTCGGTTTGATGCTCAAAATGCTGAACGCCGTCAGAGGCGAACTGGTGACTGTTCTCCGAGACGCGGACGGTGGGCCCGGTGAGGAGTTCGGCGAGAACGACTTGGTCTTGATTCACGCCGATGACCAAGGGGTCACGGGCTACGGCGTCGACGTGGACGGCGAGATCATCGAGCCGGAGACGATCATTCAGCGGCGCTGGGATGACGGGTTCACGACAGTCCACGTCCACTGAACGCGAAACGCCCCGGGCTGCTACCCGGGGCGTCTCTGCTGGTGATCGTCTCGCTCGGCCGCTACCGTGTCGATCATGACCGGGGCACTTCTCGGATCCGGCACGGCCGGCCTCGACTCTAGTGCGAGTGCAGGAGCCGGTGACACGCTCCGCAACGTTGATCCGCGGTGTAGGGCATGTCGCCGCCGACCCGCAGGAGCGCGTCCACGGCGGCGGGATCCATCCCTTCTTCGTTGGCGACCTGGGTGATGGCATTCATGATCACGTACATGGTGATCTCACCCTCGTAGGTTTCCAGAACGCTGATGATCTTGGACCGCTGTTGGATCGGGATGCGGTGGTGCTCGAAGATGTCGCGCAGGGTGTCGCTGAGGTTGCCGTCGATGCCGATCGTGGTGAGCCGCTGGACGGCGTCGAACGCCCCGTCGAGCCCGCTGAGAGCCTCGTCAACGGCCTGGCGGGCCCAGTCGTACACCTCTGCCTCGGAGGTGTCCCGACGGCGCGTCCAAACGCCGGTGGTGGCTTGGGCGTCGATTTGCCCGTTGGTGCAGACCCAGCGGAACAGGTAACCCTCGATCTTGGTTTGGGTCGTTCCGGTCAGGCTGTTGTCGACCTGCACGCCGCGCGACCACACATCGCCTGCCGTGCCGGTGTCGGCGAGCACCTGGTGGGCGTTCGGGATGACCAGCCGCATGCGGGTGCGGCGCAGGTTGTGGCTGAATTTGTGGTCGACCAGCACCTCGACGGAGCCGTATTTCGCTTCGATGCTGCTGAGCGCCTGGTCCAGGAGGGCGAGGTTGGAGAACGGCGCACTGCCCTGTTTGGTGAATGCGGCGGCCAGGCCGCCGTTGACCATGAACTGGAAGTCTTTGCCCTTGCGGGCGCTGAACATACCTTCGCGATACCAGTAGTTCATGTGTGGCACGAGCAGATCGGCAGGGCAGTCCCTGGTGTATTCACGCCGGAATCCGAATCCTTGGCATGTTTCTTCGAGGGCGTCCCGGGTCAGTTGATACCTGTCTTTACGATTCAGGGTGACCCAGACGCCGACCGGCTCGTTTCCCACTTTCGCGGACAGGCCGTGGTTGAAGTCTGCCTGCGCTTCGAAACGGACTGAGTCGCCGACGGTGAACATGGCGCGGTTCAGTGGCTCGGTGAGGGAAAGTCGCTGCTGAGCCTGCTCGACGGTGAGCAGTTTGCTGCGCATCTGCTCGACGGTGATGGCGCTCATGGCTTCTTCCCCAAGAACTCGGTGGCGGGTACCTCGGCCCAGGCAATGGATTCCTGGCGATACTTTTTGGCGAGCTGGGCGAGCCGGATCTTCAATCCCGGTTCGAGGCCGTCGACGAGTTCGAGACAGATACAGGCGTTCTGATAGATCGAGTTCGGGTTCGAGTACCACTCGCCGTGAAACATCCCGCCAGCGTCGTGGAGAAGCCGCTGCAGATCGATCTGGAACAGCGCCCAGTCTTTCTGGCTGAGCTTGTCGTCGGTATTGCCGATCGAGACGTAGACGATCATTGAGCACCCGGCGCATTGATCTCGGATTTTGAATCGCCCGTCCCGAACCAGGGATGAATCCAATCAATTGCTCTCGGCGTAGCTGCCCCGCGCACGTGAAGGAAGCGCGGCGCTGGAGTGTCGTGGTGTTCGACCTCCAAGCGCAGCACCTCCCACGCAGTGTTCCCGCCGTTGGCCTTCAGCTTCTCGGCCCTCGCGAGCGCGCCCTCTTGGGTGCTCCACAATGAATCGATTTCGGGATAGTCAACGTGGTCGAAGGCAACGGCCCACACGTAGTCACCGGTAGATGTTGTCGTCACGGGATCCCTACCGCCGGGAAGGCGGTGATATTCATGGGCTCACCCGTGCGGGTTGGGTCCGCTCGGTGTTGTTCCAGCGTCATGCGAGCGTCTCGGCAGGCTCCAGCGTGGACGCCTCGTTGAGCTGGTGTTCGGCCAGCGCGATCATCTCATTGCGCCAGCCAGGGTTCTCGTCTGCGTAGGCGAGCACGTTGGGCTCGCCGTGCAGTTGGAGCTTTCCCTCGCCGGAGGGCACGAGGGTCGGGACCTTGCGGTCGGTGAAGGTGACCCAGGATCCGGATACCGTGACCAGCTTGCGGGACACCAGGACCTGCAGCGCCGACCAGGCGTTATCGAAGCCCATCCCGAAGCGGCTTCGCACCTCGACGACGCGGCCAGGCACGCCGACCTTGTTCTTCACGCACTTGACGTAGACCTTGTTCGCGACGAGCTGATTGGACTCCTCGCCGGTCAGGAAGTCTTCGAGCTTGTTCTTCACACCGCCGCCGACGTCGAACTCCAGGCGCAGGCTGGCGTAATACTTGAGTCCTCGCCCGCCGGGCGTGGTGACCCGAGGCGGCAGCCCGGGCCGGCCGGTCATGTCGACGGCTTCCATCTTGTGGTTGATGAACACCGCGGCGCAGTCCTGCTCGTGCAGGATGCCGGTCATGATCTGCAGCAGCCCGGACATGAGTTTGGCGCGGTGCATCGCCATGGTGGCCTGATCGAAGCTGCCCTCTTTGAGTCGCCGCGGTGCCATGGCCGCGACGGAGTCGAAGATGACCAGGCGGACTTTCCCGGTGTCGATCAGCTCCAGAGTCGCTTCCGCGCCTTGTTCGAGCCAGGTCGGTTGCAGGGTCACAAAGGACGGGTGCGCGAAGTCGATGCCCAGTTCCTCGGCGTAGTCGCCGTCCAGGGCGTGCTCGAAGTCGAGGTAGACGATGCGCTCGTCGGAGCCGCGGGCGATGATGTCGGACTGGAGCATCACGGCGGTCTGCAATGCGGTCGTTGTCTTGCCGGATGCTTCCAGGCCATACAGTTCGGTGACCCGCCCCCGCGGTAGGCCGCCGACGCCGGTTTGCCAGTCGATGCTGAGGTTGCCGGTCGGCAGGCCGACCACCCGATCCGGGGTGCCGATCTTCAGGCCGGTTTTCTTCACGAAGTCGGCAAGAATGTCATCAACGGTCTTGGTCATCAAAGTCCTTCTTGCGAATCACTGCGGTGTCGTAACGCGACGTTCCCGGCACGTCATAGGTGCCGTACTGCTTCTTCATGTCGATGGCCCAGCGGGCAATGAGATACGCCGAGCAGTAGTCGCTGGCGACTTTGGTGGCTCGGCTCTTTCCGCCGTTGTCTTTCGCCCGGATAGATAGGTCCGGCGGTGTGTAGCCGTAGCGCTCCGAGACGGGGAAGACCGCTTGGGGGCCTGTCCCGCGTTCCATTCCTGTGTAGTGGGCACGCCAGGTTGCGGGAGCGACGAAGAGAACATTCCGCCGGGCGAATGCCATGTGCATCGCGTGCACAACTCGGCCCTGCAACCGGCAGACGGTCTTGACCAGGGTGGAATAGGGGAGACCGTGCGGCAGATCCTCGACAGCCATGAGGTCCGGCCCGTGCGGCTGAGTAAATGTGTCCGTCAGGCGAGCGAGGAATTCTTCCTCACTTTTATCCCATGAGTCGAACTGGGCGCGGACCATGAAGTCCTCGTCCATCAGGCAGGCGGCTGAATACTTGGCAGCCAGGTCGACGGCGAGGACTGTCACGCTTTCTTTACCGTCCGGCGGACCGCCCGATTCGGTCTGGGGCCGGCGACGCGAGGGTGTCGCTGGCGGCACCGTCCACGGACGAGTGATGTCGACGCTGGGTTTACTCCTGGTCGCCTGTCCGTAATAGTGTCGTAGAGTTCGAGCGTCGAGGAGGCACCCCTATGCCCGGCAAAACCGCCGAGGTCACAATCCGCCAGCTAGCACCCGAGCAGGCCGAGGAGGGGCAAGAGCGCCTGCTCTACCGGCCGGTGCCGCAGTTGGACGGTCCGCCGCAGTTCAAGGTGAGCTACCCGTGGATCTCGCCCGCTGAGGCCAACGAGATGTTGCGTGAAGCGCTGAATGCCGACGGGTTCCGGCAGCGGAAGATGATCACCGCCGAGGTTCGACGGTGGAGACAGTTGATAAATACGAAGCGGTTCGTCCACTTCCTGCCCAATGGTGTCTTGTGCTCCGACGAGGATGGCATCCTGCTCAACGGCCAACATCGGCTGACGGCGGTCGCCGGCCAGGACCAAAGCTGCGGGTTCGTGGTGTTCAAGAACGTGCCGCGGTGGATGTTCGCCTTCATGGACACCAACAAGGTTCGGACGTTGAAGGATGTGTTCTTCATCGGGGCCCGCGCGTCGGGCCCGCACACGCCCTCAGCGATGCGCCTCGGTATGCGCTACGAGGAGTTCCTCTTCGGACTGCGTTCGTCGCTCGGCTGGCGACACTGGATGACCACCCGAGACGAACACCAGGACGTCGATGGTTTCCTCGCCCGGCGGGGGGAGTTTCAGGATTGGTACGGCGTCGGGGAGAAGGTCCATAGCGCGGTCAAGTTGTTGGTGCCGAGCGCGATGGCGTTTCGCTTCTATCAGACGCTGGCGTGGCCGGACGGCGATCCGGAGATTCAGGAATTCACCGAATCGTTGGCGTCCGGCACGATGCTGCCGCCCAAGAGCCCGGTGGCTGTGCTGCGTGAGTGGGCGCGGGAGTGCTATTACAACAAGGACAAGATCTTTGCCAAGCGCGAAGCGCACTTGATGTTGTTGATGCGCTGTTTCGCCCAGGTTCAGGCCGGCACCCGCCTTGACAGACTTACCTGGGCGTACGGGCAGCCGATGGCGATGCCTTACCACCCTCAGGGTCATGAAGTCGCCGTCAAGAACGTGCGCCAAGCGCTGGAGGACTTGGACACGGAGTATGCCGAATGAGCCTGCATCCGTCCACGACCATCACCGTGAAGGTGTTCCCGATCGGCGAACCCGGCACCATCGGGATCACCGTCGACACCAGCGGGCCAGATAGTCTTCTGCCGCACGAAGCGGCGAAGGTGTTACGCCAAGCGGCTGATGTGATCGAGAGGAACAACGACGTGATCCGCTGAATGGTGGTGTCGAGCGAGGGGCTAGCTCAGCTTCGTCGTCTTGTCCCACATCGCCGGCCACGTCTTCGGCCCGATCAAGCCGTCAACACCGAGGTTGTTGGCCTTCTGGAAGGCTTTCACGACTCCCAGGGTGATCGGGCCGAATACCCCGTCAGCGGACAGGTGCGCGCCTCGGGACTTGGCTTGGCTCTGCCAGACCCGCACATTCGCGTCGACCGTGTTGCTCTGCTTGAGCGGGTAGCCGGGGTACTTCGGCGCGACGGTCCCGGGGGTGACATTGCCGCCGCCGCCGGAGGGCTGCCACAGCAACGGGCGCTGGTTGGCCTTCGAGCGCCACCAGGAGATGTGGCTCCAGTGGTCGTGGCCGGTGCCGGTGTAGCGCTGCAGGGTGCCGTTGCCGTTCCAGCGGGCCCAGTAGTAGACGGGCTTGTTGGCCCACGGCTTGGTGATCATCTCGCAGATCATCGGCAGCTCGCCGCGCATCAGCCGGGCCAGCAGGGTGGCGTGTAGGGCCATCAGCTTGGGGTTGTAGCCGTGGTGGAAGTCCCCCGCGCAGGCCCAGTCCATCCGGTACGGCGCGGCAGCTTCGTGCCGGCGGGAGTAGTCCGTCGCGGGGATCGCGGTGGCCGGGCAGTGGAAGCCGTAAGTGTGCAGCGCGTTGCCGCAGCACCCGGAGTTGCCGCCGCCGAGTTTGATCCAGTCGCTCATCTCAGCGTCGATCGCCGAGGCACACACGCAGCTCGCCATGTCCTCCTTATCGGCGGAACTTGCACGCGGGCCGTGTGAACAATTACTGTTCACAGCATGACGACTGACGCCGAGCTGTTCTCGCTGCTTTCACAGGTGATGACAAAATACGAAGAAGTCCGTGGCCTGGAAAGCAAGCTGACGCAGGTTCGGGCCGAGCGCGATGAACTGGTCACCGCAGCCATCGCGACCGAGCGGATCGACGCGAGGGGCATTGCGTTGTTCTGCCGCGCTAGGGGCAAGGAGCGGCGCGGCGGCGGCAGGGCTCACGCTGTCCGGGAGCCCACGCCGAACTGGTCTCCTCTGCTGAGCAGCGCAGACATCGCCAGACTCGCCGGTGTCACCCGAGCGACCGTCACCAACTGGAAAAAACGGCATGCTGACTTCCCGCCCCCGGCAGATGCTGCGAGGCCGCCACGGTATGCGCGGGAGAAGGTCTTCGAGTACCTCGACCGGCACGGCATTGATCACGCCTAAGCAAGTCCGGGGCTGCGCGCGGTGTGCCTCCGACGGGATGCCAGGGGACCCGCAAGACGATCACGTCGTGCGCTGGCTCAGAGAGCGCCGCGACGCAGCGCTAGACCCGCAGGGCTGCCCAGAGAGCGCCGGTCGTACCGGCGCGTGGTGGCTTCTTGACGAACTGCTCGGCGACTACCGCGAGCGCTTTCTTGGCAAATAGTGGGAGCCGGGCGGATACCCTTCCGCCCGGCTCTGGCAAAGGAGAGTCGCATCCTTTAGGTTACATCCACTAAACAATCACCAGCACATTTGAAAGTCGCGGATCAGCTTCATGTCCCCATGCTCTGCCGTTGAGCTACCGCCTCATGTTGGAGAGGCGGTCCGGATTTGAACCGAAACCCTGCGAGATTTGCCCGCGACTGGTCGATCTGGTGACCGGATGTTGCTATTGAGTTTTGGCGATAGCTTGAGTTTCAAATCGGTGCGCGTCTGCCATTTGCGCCACCCGGGCGTGACGAGCCCGGGGCAGGATTCGAACCTGCAACATCACCGGTCATCAACCTGAGGCTGAGCCTCACTCGCCCCTCCGCGCCGATACGATGTGGAGGGGAGTCATATTGGGCGTCCCTACCCGCCTGGACGTCCTGCGTACGGAGCGATTCCCGCCGGAGCTAGCCCGCACGTCCCGTCTTCATGAATCAACGTCAGGCTGCGAACAGGTAGTCGAAGACCCGCCGCCCCGGATTCGGGCGCAGAGCGTCTTCCATGTTGGCCTGTTCGCGAGCGAACTTCACCGCCTCGGTCAGTGCGGTGATCCGGGTCAGCATCTTGTTGACCCGCGATGCCGGCAACGCGCCGGAGAATTTCACCGTCGACCAGGTGCCCACCGGGATGTCCTCGGTAAAGGACTCCACCTGTGCCGGGTGCCGATCGGTCGCGACGGCCAGGACGTGGTTGCGCTTGGCCTTCGCGGTTTTGACCGTGGCCACCGGTTCGGTGCAGTAGACGTCCTTGGTCGGATCGAACGTCCACGTCTCCGTCGAGTCCAGGATGGGCAGCTTGCTGACCACCGTCTCCAAGTTGACTAGCTGCTTTTCCAGGAACATCAGATACGAGACCGGGACGTCGGCGAGCAAGGTGACCGGCTGATCGCCGTCGATCAGCACGACGTCCGCGCGGGCGTGCTGATTGGTCCAGTCCAGCGCCGCGGTGATGTCGAACAGCTTGGTGAGGTTGCCGGCGACATCGCGCAGCACCTGCTCCACCTTGACCTGTACGTTGGCCGATTCGGACGGGTAGCGGAATCCCTCGTCGTCTTTCGGGGTGTAGGTCCGAGAGTGCCCGGCGAGCAGCGCGTTCTTTTGCAGGAGGTGATAGCTCTTGGTCAGATGGCTCTCGGAGTCGCCCTTGATGCCCGTACGCACGGCGATGATCTGGTTGAGAAGCGTGACGCGCTCGGCGGCAACGGCGACTTTCGGCATTTCTGCGGGGCCTCCTGTGTTCGGCGTTTCCAAGAGACTCAACCGGCAGGGGCGTTGGGTGGTGACGGCCTGTCACCCGTTCGGGTCATTTAGCGCTTGAAGGCCGGGCGGTTAGGGTGCTCGACATCGCGAGAGGAACAGATCCGGCCTGATCTGCTCGCGAAGGGGATCGGGTAGTAGTGGATGCCGGGCGTGGTGATAGACCTCCGAGGTCGCCAGGCCAGACGTGCGCGAGGCCCGGCCCCGGCTAGCAAACGACGAAGCCCCCGGCCCTTCCCGTAACCGGGGGCTCCGCAACGCGCTGCTAGAGCTTGAGCTTTGTCAGCAGCGCGCTGAAGTCATCGGGGTCTTCTCCGCCCCCGGACTCTCCCTTGCTTTCATCGGCAACCGCGGTCAGAACGCCCACCTGGGCCGGCGCGTCGTGGTCGATCCGGGCGTAGGCCGCGGTCGGCTGGCCGCCGTTCGCTGCCGGTGCCGCGCTGAGCAGGTTGTCCAACTCGCCTTTGAGGGTTCGCAGGTCGGCTTCCGCTGTCGCGTTGGTCGCCGGCTGGTCCCCGTGGGCGATCCGCCAGCGCTCGGCGATCGACTCGATGTCCTTCTTGAGCCAGCGTGATTCCGCCCGGCGTCCGCAGGCGGTCTCCAGCTGGTCGGTTTCGAGCTTGTTGTTCGTGTGGGTCGCCAGCACGGTGTTGCGGATGTCCTCCTCGGACTCCCACAGGTTCCGGGCCCCGGCGCTGATGTCGAATTTCTGGAACGCCTCGGGCACCTGGCAGGGGCCGAGGATCAGGTCCCGGCCAGCGAGGCCGCCGTGTTCCTGGGCGATCAGGTACAGCTTGTTGTAGTAGCCCTCGGTGAAGGTCCACACCTGGCTGGCGCAGCCGAACGGGCTGACCGGCGTGCCGTCCGCCTTGGTGTTGTACTTGATCACGTTCATGGCGAAGCGGCGCTCCGGCGGCAGCGCCTCTTCGGAGTCCTTGGACCGGGCGCAGACCGGGCAGTTCTTCGCGTCGAAGCCGTCGTCCGCGATGATCCCGTGATCGCCGAGGCATTGTGGGCGGCTGATGAAGTCCATGTCCCAGTCGGCGTACTCGGTGCCGTCCTTGCGCTTCTTGACGACTTTGTTTGCCTGTCCGTTGACGATCTTCGGGGCGCGCAGGGTGTGAACCCAGGTGAAGGTGGGCTTCTCCAGGCAGACGATGCGGGCGCGCTCTCCTACCTTGAGCTTGAGTCGATCGAATTCCAAACTGGTGGTCCGTTTGAATTCCGGCGTCCAGTCGATCTGTGGCATTACGCTCTACTTCCGATCAGCGAAATGAGTCGGTTCTCGACTCGATTTCTCTACTGATCAGGGCGGTGCCGGTTTCGCCGTTTCCGTCCGTCGATCTGGTTGGCGATAGCCCGAAGTTCCTGCGCCATGTCCGCGGGAAGTCGGACCGCGTCGAAGTCTTTCGGCACCGCGACCAGGGTGTAGCCATAGCCGTTCAGAATGGTCTCGGCCTTGATGAGCGGCGGCTGTCGGTCACCGCGTTCATAGCTGCCCAGCACGATGGCTGGAGCGCCAACGACCTCCTCTGCGTCGCGCAGCGACAGCCCGGCGGCGATGCGCAGGTCGCGCATCTGCCGGCAGATGATGTGGTTCGGTTGCCGAGGCACGTTGGCTCCCTATTCGATGCTGGCGGTGAATTGCTCCCGCCAGTCGGTGGTTTGTGGTTCCTGTTCATCGTCGGCGGCCCGGTCGCGCTGGATGGCCCGGAGTGCTTCCTTCGCGTGCATCTCGGCGTGTTGATCTTGGATGGGGCTGTTGTTGCGCAGTAATTTCAGATCACGTAGGCCGTGGGCGTATTCGAGGTGCGCGATCAGCTGGTAGGTGTCCAGCCGGTGATGGTGTTGGTGGGCGTAGGGGCCGCCGCGCTCGTCCGCGGCGAACGCTTCCTGGACCTGCGGGTCTCCGACGCCCTTGCCGACCCGCTCGGCGATCTCCCGCAGCCGGCTCAACTGAGCGCTGAGCTGCACGGTGGAGCGTTCGCGGGCCTGCGCGGGGGTGATCCCTAGGATGTCCAGGTCGTCTTTGCTCAGGACCATCTGGTCGATGTTGTAGCCGGTGGGCGTGCCGGCGACGACGCGGCCGGTCACCTCGTGGCCCCTCGCTTCGCGCTTCTTGGCGATCCAGTAGCACTTGTGGTGGTAGCCGCGGACCATCTGGCCGGCCGCGGCGGTCAGCGGACCGTCGCTCATCATGTAGCCGAACAGCTTGCTAGTGCCGTCGGTCTGCCGATATTCGACGATCATCTTCTGGGCCTCCACCCCGGCGGCGATGTTGCGCTGGCAACTGGTGCACCGCATCGTCAGCCCTTGCGCTCCGCGTGGAATGCCCGGATGCGAATCTTCTGCCGGTCATCCACCGGCTTACGCCACACGCCGCCTTTTTCAACAAGACCACGGCCCTCGGCGTCGCATGTGTCGCCGCGGCGGTGAAGGTCGAATGCCGTAATTCCGGAGAATGTCCGGTGGCACGCCCCGCAATGCGCCCGATTGCTCCCGGACCGAAGCTGAGGACAGTCCGCACTGCACGTCATGGCAGGATCTCGCGACGGGCAACGACGGGCAACTCCGTCTGATCGAAGTCGGATGTCCACGGATCACGCCCGTCGAACCGGTCGCTGGCGACGAAGATCTGCAGGGCCTCGGGATCGTCGGTGACCGACAACCGGATGATCGTCACGTCGTCCGGGATCCTCAAAGCAGCGGCCAATTGTTTCCTACTGAAAACGGCCTTGGCGTTCGCGTTCACGCACCTCACCTATCCAGTGTGCTTTCCCATTGCCGCGTCCGGATAATTGCCATAACGTCCTGCCGGACGTCGCCCAGGCCGCGGAGTCGCAGCTTGATGGATTCCACTGCCTCATCGCAGAGCCTGGTGTGCAACTCAGCGCCGCGTTCAAGGCGTCGCAGGTCAAGGACTTCGAGGTTCGCAACCGCAGCACGCTCTCTTGCACTTGAGTACTCATCTCGGACTGCGTGTTGGCGCTGGCGAACAGCGACCTCGTCCCAAGCGTCGTCGACTTGAATACGCAATACCGTGTGCTTGCGTGCAGCCAGGCCACGTAGTTGAAGCCCGGTCGCGAGAAGCTCCTCCACTCGGTCCATGCGTGCTCGGACATCCAACAGGCAGTCGAGCAACTCCTTCGAAGAGGCATCAACCCCAGGAAGTTGTGCAGCCATTCGAAGCCGGACGCACTCATCGACGGATTTGTCCAGGATCTGTCGAAGGTCGACGTCGTCATCGGCGGGTTTCGCTTCGCTCATACTGCTGCCAGCTGGTTCTTGACCGCGGTGATGATCTCGTTGCTGCTGCCGATCAGGACGGCGGTCCGGGCGGTCGCCTTGTCCAGGGGGTAGCCGTAGAACTTCATCTTGTTCAGCAGCATCACCTCCGCCTCGTTCTGCAGCAGTTGGTAGCAGACCTTGGTCGGGAGCCGATACTGCAGGTCATCGGGCAGGTCGTTCTCGCGCATCAGCCGCTGAAGGTCTTCCTCCTCCAGTTCGATGTCGATCTTCTGCCAGGTGTTCGGCTGTGTCTCGCCGGACCATCCCATGCGCACCCGCACGCTGTGTACCCCCATGTCGCTGTCGGCTTTACTACGGGTTGATCGTTGGCCGGTTACAGGAGGATCTCGCCGAGGGCGTCGGCGGTATACCGGACCCGCACGCCTGGAAAGATCTGGTTGGCCTGGCCGATGTGCTCCGGCCGCAACCCGGTGACCTCGCTCAGTGTGATCTCGCCCTTGGGGGTGCCGACGGTGACCCGGTTGCCTCCAGGAAGCGACCTGGCCAGCCGCAGGAACGCCGACCAGGTGGCGGCCGTGGGCATCTCCGGCAACTCGACGAGGACCTGTCGGGCTTCGACACGGGCGGCCTCGTGCAGGACCTCGGGCTTGACCGCCGGCAGAACCTCGACCAGGTCGCCGTCCTCGTCCTCCTCCAAGGCCGGGGCCAGCTCGAAGGCCTTCTCGCCCTTAACGTTCAACGTGCCGTCGTCCTGCACCTCGATCTCGGTCGGACTGCCCCAGCGGCGGGCGATATGCCAGTCGGCCTTCATCTGCGGCCAGCCCGGAATGGGGAAGATGACGGCTGGTTGCAGAATGGCAACCGCGTCCTGCGGCTCCACGCTCGCGCGGACGTAGAACTCCAGCGCATCGTGGATGTTCATGACCAGTTGGATCTTGTCTTTCAGGCCTGCTTCCTTGATGGCCGCGACCGCCCGGACCATGGCAATCTTCATGGCGTCGCCGGTGGCTGCTCCCTGGATCGGGTAGTTGACGCAGGCCCGGTCGCCCTTCTGGTAGATCCAGCGTTTGTCGCTCCGGTACTCCCAAATCGGCAGGCGGCGGCCGAATTTGCTGGTCACGTAGCCGTAGGTCTTGCCGTGCTCGATCTGTTTCTTCGACCAGGCGGCGATGTTGGGGAGGCCGGCGAAGTACTTGTCCATCAATGCCTGGGCCTCTTCGATGGGAATGCCGAGCCGGTCGGCGAGCGACTTCACGCCCATGCCGTAGCCCAGCGCAAAGTTGAGCGTTTTTCCAATGTCTCGTTGGTCCTTGTTGACCGCTTCGATCGGTATGCCGAGCATCAACGCTGCAGTTCGCTTGTGGACGTCCTCGCCGTTGGCGAACGCCTCCAGCAACGCCGTCTCCTGCGCCTCTCCAGCGATGGCGCGCAGCTCGGCTTGAGACAGGTCGAAGCCGAGGATGTAGTGGTCAGGCGGCGCGATGATGCAATCGCGGAAGTTGAACCTGAAACAGGTCCCAGACGGCGGGGTTTCTCCCGCCTCGTGGGCGGCCCTACCCGCGGCAAGGTCGTAGTGATATTTCTTCGGACTTTGCTGATAAGCAGGATCCCCGACTGCGAATCGTCCGGTGATGACGAAGGCGGACAGGTGGTTGGGGTGGGCCCGGCCGTCGTCGGCGTAGTTGTAAAGGTCCTCGTAGCGGTCCAGGTAGGTGCCGAGCAGCCGGGTGATCTGTTTCCACTCGCGGATCTTCTGGACGACCGGATAGGTCTTCGCGAGCCGCTCCAGGGCGATCTTTCCGGTGGACATCTTGCGCTGTTCGGGAGGCAGATCGCGGGTCTTGTCGGTGTAGACGGTGGTTCGGTAGCCGAGCTTTTCGAACAGCACGCGGGAGATGGCCGGCGGGCTGGCGAGGCTGATCGCGACGGGCTCGCCGACGAGATCAGAGAGCTCCGCCATGATCTGGGCGTTGAACTTGTCGCGGAAGGCCCGCAGTTCGTCGGCGGTGCGCCGCATGCGGGCCCAGTCGTAAAGGACGCCGACGTCTTCCATAGACGGAATGACGTCCTGGACGATGCCGAGCTCCACCTTGTAGAGCAGCTGATCTTTCACAGTCGGGTAGTACCGACGATGGATCGCAAGGCACCAGACGGAGTCTTCGCAGGCGTATTCGATGACCCTGGGCTCTAGCGGCAGCACGTTGAACCGCAGGAACTTTCGCTTGTTCTTCGCTAGATCGGGGAACAGGTCGAACAGCTCGGTCATGGTGTGCCCGAACAGTTCCTTGGTCAGGTACTTCAGGCCGAAGCGTTGATACTCGGCGGCCAGGTAGGCCTCGACCTGGGTGTCCGAACGGATCGGGAAGTATCCGTTGCCGGCGCGTACTGCTTCGCCGTAGTCGGGATCGTCCCAGAGGTGAATGCGAAACCACTTCGCGAGGTGGCGGAGTTCGAAGGCGGCGTTGTGGGCGACGCCCATTCCCGTGGCGAGAAGGACCCAGAAGATGCGGGCCGCCTGGTTGTTGTCGAGATTCTCCGCGTCGTCGTGCCCCAGCGGAACGTATCGAGCCCAGTCGGTGGAGTCGGTGAAGCTGATCCCCGCAATGAAAGCGGTTTCGGGGTGTACCGCGCCCTTTTCCCGGTCCGGTCCGTGATAGCCGGTCTCGATGTCGTAGCCGAAGACGTTCCCGTGGATGCGTTGAGTGAGCTCGGCCAACTCGTCGAGGTCGGTGACCAGCCCGTAATTCCTGATGCTCACAGGGTCTCTACCGAGCAGACCGGGACTGGATCAGCCAATCACCCGATCGCGCCTACTTCACACAATCACTTGCCATGTGTGAAGCTGCTTCACTGATCACTTGCCATGTCGTGAAGTGTCGTGTGAAGCTGCTTGGCGACACTCCCCTTGCCGACACCCCTGGCGGTCGAGCCGTGAGCACCGAGGCGTACGTTCCTGAGCTGCCGCCCTGCGACCTGCACCATCTCCAGCGCAACACGACCGTGCCCGCCAAGTTCGACGGTAAGACCCGGCAGGGCCCGTGGGCCTACATGTGCGAGGCGTGCTTCGCCGTCCACGGCGTCGGCCTGGGCCTCGGGCGCGGGCAGCGCCTCATCGTCGGCACCCGACCCGCCCCAGACGCCACCCCGGACACCGGCACGGCTGCCGACGACAACCGTTACCTGGACTGACCAATCCCAACCGCACATGGCGGCTGCCGTACTTAGAGGGCGGGATGGGACGCTTTGAGGATTGGTCCCCGAGGCCCCCGAAGCGACGGTGGCCTGGTCAGTTCAGCGAGGGTCTCGGGGACCGCCTGATTCATCGGTCGGCGCGTCGACGAAGGTGACCAAGTGCGGGGCCCGCTCGTAGAGTCGGGAGATCTGCCGGACCAGCCGCCGCCCGCGCCAGTTCAAGTCGTCGTAGGTGCACCACCAGGTGCCTGGTCGGGTGTGCGAGGTCCGGTAGAAGCGGTCGCTCGTGCCGAGCAGCATGGCGGCCAGCAGGGGCCGGGCCGCAAGGTTGTCGTCATACACCGTCGAGAACTGCGGGCTCACGACCGTCCGGGGATGGCAGTAGGCGGCGAGAACGTGATCGGCGTTCTCGGCGTGAATGAACCAGTCGGGGTGGCTGTCCTCGCGCTTGAGCAGCGACACACCCTGGTCGCGTACGGCGCGGCCGTAATCCACCAGCCAATAGGCGTACACGTAAGTCTGCCGGCCGTCAGCAATCTCGGCGTGCTGCTCAGATCGGCTCAGCCGGTGCCAGTCGATGTATCCCGTGTGGGTCATGCTGCCCCCGTCGAGCGGTGCGCGTCCCCCGGGTTGCGGCCCTGCGCTCTGGGACCAAGCGTATTCGAGGTCGGGGGCTTACTGGGCGGCGGCTTCGAGTACCTTGCGGCAGGCGAGCCGGTAGTAGGGCCCAACGGCCGGGTGCCGGTAGAGCGGCGTTCCACAGATGCATTCCTTCGGCGGGCTCATCCGGGTGATCTCCACCCGGGCCGCGCTCGCGACCAACCAGTCCGAGCCAGCTGCTGCGGCGAATATGGTTTCGGCCGCCGCCAGGTTCGCCAACTCGCTCGTGGTGGCCCGTGATGCGACAGGAGTCTGTTGTTCGGTGACGGGCCCGGCAGGTTCGATGATGTCCATGCGAAGTATCATGCATGGCTGGCTTGACCAGTGCAAACGCACTATCCACAGTGGAGCCTTCTCGGCGCTGGGGTGCTACGTGCGCGAGCAGCCGGCGAACGGCGCAGTGCAGCCGGCTCGGGTGTTTCTTACGTGCGCGAGTGCACGTACCGGTGCGGGCTGCCCGTCGACGGACCGGTCTCCGCCCGGCCAGGTAACGATTGCATAACGGCTAGTGGCGGGTGGGCCGACAGGCGGCCACGGCGTGCGCCCGGCGGAGCGGTGCGCGTGGGGCCGCATGCCCCCGGTTTGCGGCCCCACGCTGTGGGGATGGCCGGACTCGAACCGGCAATCTCTGCGATTTTCCAGCGCTAGTCAGTCGCAACACTCTGTCCTTTGAGCTACACCCCCGATGCGCGCAGGACGGGAGCAGTCGGAAGCCGTCCTGCGCGCATCGTCTTTACCCGCCGGCTTGCTTGCGGATACAGCCGTCACCCGTTCGGGTCGAGATGCTCGTGGTTCGGGCAGAGGTGCAAGTTCCAGGCGATATCCAGCCAGCTCCGGTCGAGCTTCCCATTCACCCACCAGTCGTAGCTCTCGTGCCCGATGGTGCTGTGGGCGATCACGGCGTCGATGAGGTCGCTGGTTGTCAGATCCGAGAGGACGGCGCAGGCTGCACAGCATTCCGTACAACAGCCAAAGTTAAATTTGCCTTCGAGCAGGTCCTGCTTATGCGGCAGGTTGTTGATGGCGGCGATGACCAGCGCAGCTTGTTGTTCAGGCGTCAGCATCACGACTTCCTTGTACGAGAACCAGCAGGTAGAGCAGCTGAACGATCCGCCACACCCCGAGCGCGGTGATGCCGGCGAGTCCGACCAAGATGCCCTGCTCGGCCCGGACGTAGCCGGCCACGCTCGCCAGCGCGAGGATGTATAGGAACTCCCACCAGCGCAGCGCCGCGGTGACCTTCACGGAGCCTCCTCGGGCTCGGGCTCGGGCGAGCTCATCAGCATCCACTGGGACCTGAGCAGCCCGTCGAGCCGCTGCAGGAGGCTATGGCCGGCGAGACACTCGTCGCCGTCCAGGTCCAGGATGTAATGGCGGGGATTGCGACCCTCCAGGCCGGCGAGGAACATGCAGGCCAGCTTTTCTTTCGTCTCCCGCGCGATATTCATGCCGCGGTCTCGGTCGGCACCGGCCACAACGCCCGCACCCGGTCGATCTCGTCCTGGATCTCTTCGATGATCTTCTTCGCCATGGTGTGCAGCTTGACGGTGATGATCGCCGCGATCAGCGCCGGGTCGAGCTTCGCGAGTTGGTGGCCGCGCACGACGATGATGTACTCATCCGGAGCCCAGCCTCGCCGTTCGGCGTACCGGCGGGCGATCCGGTGCGGACCTGCGATGACACGGTATTGACGGTTCATCGTTCCTCCTTGAACGTACCCCGGGGCCAGACGACCGGCTCACCGACCGGCTCATGATTGCGAAACTGCTGTCGATACATCAGGCCATCCTCGCCGCGGGCTATGCGCGAGAAGTTGCCGTGCACGACGATATCGTCGATCCGGCGGTCTATTTCGGCGGAGAAGTGCTTGCAGCCGCACGGACAGGCCCAGGCGTCCAGGACGCTCGCGCTGGGCGTGGAGTGCACCGGGCAGCGAGGTACCTCCTCCTGGCCGGTCATGCCAGGGCTCCGGCACCGGGACACCAGAACTTCAAGATCTGATTCCCGCGAGCCAGCCGATATCCAGCGCGGGCGGATACCGGAATCTGCATCTGCCAGGGGTGCGGGTCGTGCTGGTGGCCGTCCCTACAGGATCGGCGTTTCTCCTTCTGCGCCATCGCTGTTTTCCTCCGCCTTGACATCGTGATACTCGTGGCAGTGGTACCGATTCAATGCACCCGGGTTGCGGTCTTCCCAGGCCTGCGGTGTCCGACCGGTCAGCGTGACCAAGAGCAGCGGACACTCCCGCTCGTGGACGCATTCCTCGCACCAGATCGCCGACCACGACTCGAATTCGTATCCGTCGGCGAACGGGATTCTCTTTTCGGCCCTAGCAAGCTCGTCAACGAAACTCAGTAGAGCCATGGTCGCCTCCGCGCGTCCAGCCGGGCGATTGTCCAGCGTGGTCGGAAGGCCCGCTCGGCGATGGCTGACCAGGACCAGCCCACCTTCTGGTGCTCTTGCAGGAACGCGAGCAGGGCGACGCCGCGCCGGTCGATCCGGGTCAGCGCAATATTGCGGGATCGGGCGATCTTCACGCCCGGGTGCAGGACCTCGCCGATCTCGTACTCGGTGTCCAGGTCCTTGAGCACGTCAACCGGGTAGCCCAGTTCGACCAGCACGGTGGCGGCCAGCCCGGTTGCCGCGCCGTCGCGGAAGTACCGCGGGAACCGGCAGCCTTTGCTCCCGCACAGCTTGCTCCATGCGCAGACCGGCTCGGGGTCCTCGATCAGGTCGGGCCGGTGAAAGGTGACCAGGTTCAGTGCGCCGTGCACCATGTCCACGGTGATCTGTTGTCGGCGCAGCAGGGTGTCATCGGACACGGAGGTCTCCTCGCAGCGCGGCCTTGCGCAGCCACGCCAGTTGCAGCACGAGTTGGCGGGCCCCCTCGAAACTGGAGCAGCGCATCAGCGGCTCGTAGCGGCCGTCGTTGGTCCAGCGCCAGATCCGCCACGGGAACTGCTCGTTTTGCTCCTTCCGAATCCGCCACACCGGCCAAATGAGGAAGCAGTCACAGGTGTCCCACTCGCCGGTCGTCCAGACCTGGCACATCGCGGGATGAATAAGTGCGTTCAACTCTTTACCGTTCTCGAAAATAACTGGGCACGAACATCTTCGGTTCGCGCCAGATCAGTAAGCCCTGCCGCGACCAGGCACACCGTCAGGTCCCGCTTCAGCGAGATCTCCGTGACGTCTCCGGTGATCCACGTGGAGGTCTTCCTGTCCCCGCCGGTCCACGCCTCGATGTGGGTGCTGCCGTTGGAGCAGAAGTCGACGTGGAACCCGCAGTTGCGGCCTCCGACGAACCAGACCGCGCCGCGCCGGATCCGGTCCCCGCCCTGGTCCTCGAAGTGTTCCCGCGGCAGCAGGGTGGGGCCGACTTCCAGTCGCGGTTCGCCCAGCCCCAGCATGGGAATCTTCATGGAGATGACGTCGAACATCGGGCTGAGGCTGGCGACCCAGCGCAGGGCCTTCGCCCGGCGGGCTCGGGAGATCAACGTTCTTCCTCGACCCGCATGACGACCCGGAAGATCCGCGGCGTCACGTTCCGGCCCTCGAAGCGATACCGGCTCCCACCAAGATTGACGATCTTGTACTGGGTGTCGTGCTTCGCATCGTATTCCGTGTAGCCGGGCAACCACTCCTGCAACGTGTCGTCGACGATCTCGGACACTTCCCCGACGGTTAATTCCTTCACATCGGGACTAACGGGTCTCGCCTGTTATCCGTCACGGCCTGCCCACGGACGTCCCCCTGCCAAAGGCCCGGTCTGGTCGCCGGAGCCGCCATCAAAGCAGCGCTCGGCATCCTGGCACAGAGTGACCGAGATAGACGATCCTCTTCGCGGAGTGACGCAAAGTCATGCCCAAAACCTCAAAAATTCCTGGTCCCGCCGAGCCCCCGGAGGCCCAATTTTCGTTCCCTTAGTTATCACTGTGGAAAGAGGCGAATGAACAGTTGTTCTTACAAACGAGTGGATCATGAAAAGGTTACGGCAAGGAGCGCAACTACTTTCCGTTACCCTCCTGGCCGGTAATGCCCTCAGTACTGATCGCGGAGCGTGCCTGCGTCCTCCGCCTCGAACTGCGAACGGGTCAGGGTCCGGATCCGATGGTGGTCGCGGACGCGCCCCAGATCCCAACTGCCGACCTCGGCATAGGCCGTGGCGCAGCCGCCTTTGGCGGAGGCCAGCATCCGGGCGATCTGTTCTTCGGCGGCGGCTCTCCTGGACTTCGGAAAGGACGCCAACGCGAGATGGTTTCTGAGAGTCTCAGCTTCGTAGGCGAGAGCGGATCGCAAAAGGAAGATCTCGTCGAGAGCGCGCCCGTAGTGGCGCAGCATCCAGTCAGGATCGGTCATGCGCCGTACCTCAGCGCCGCGGTGTCGACCCACCAGCCAGTACAAGGGCACTGGCCGGGCATTGCGCCAACGGCATGACCCGGTCGGGGTGCTGGGGAACAACCAGCGTGTTCTCCGCGGTCTCGGAGCACACGATGATCAGTTCCCCGCACGTGGGGCAGATGATCGGCATGGCGTCCATGATTCAAAGATGGCAGAACGTGAAGCATGTGTGCAACTTTCGTTTACGGGTGAACCGCCACCCGGCTTCCGATTTGGATCTGTTTTACTGACTCGATGACGATGCCGAGCACCTGTTTCGCCGGCCGAGTGGTCTTCGCCGGGCCCCATCTCGATCCGGAGCTCAACTGGGACCGACCGTGCCCGATCCCACCCGAGTGCATGGTGCCGACCCAGCCGCCGATGTACTTCTGCTGCCAGCACTACGACGCCGTCATGAATCACCTGTATGCCACCTTCGATCGGATGGGCTTCGTCGATCACAGAATCCTTGCCGGGCCACCGGACGAATTCGACAGGATGATCGAACGGCTACGGCAGGATCAGTGAACGCCGCAGAGCGCTGACGCGGACCTCGATGCGCCGCGTGCGCCATGTGCTCGTCGCGGTCGGCCGTTGCTCGCCGTCGAGCACGACCCAGCCTTCCTGGATCTCGCCGACGGTCAGGAGCATGAATTCGATCCGGCCGCCACCACTACGGTGGTCGCCCTTCGCGATGTTCAGGACCATCCCCGCGCCGAGCATGACTCCCCCGAGTTCCATGATGGCTCTCCGTTCGTCTACCGCGTTACTGGTCCGAACGTCCGACCCCGGGCGGAGACACGGTCGGCTCAGCGGGTTCCGCTGTCCGTGTATCGGCGGCAGGCGCATCAGCGGGGTCAAGGAAGCGGCCGACATTGACCAGCAGGGTCCGCAGCCGGATTCGCCCGTCCTCCAGCTCCTGGACGCCCTCGATGAGCACGTATTCGGTTGCCGCGCCGTCATCCTTGTCACCCGGAAGGATGACGTAGCCACCTACCCAGGTGACACGCACCTCGATCGGCGCAGGGGTCAGCCACGAGTCGTCGTAGAGATACTCCCCCGACTGCAGCTCCAGTCGGTCGCCCTTGGCCAGGACCGTGTCGCCAATCAGCACCTGCTCATCGCCCATGTCTCGCAAGGGCATCGTCATGGTGCGATCCTCTGTCGACATAATGGCCTCCGGTGTGGATCAGCGGGTTGAGGAGCGCGGTGGCCTAGGGCCCTGGGGGAGCGATCGACCACCACGCTCCGGTGTAGCCTTGCTCTACGCTGCGTAAATCGGTACTCCTTGATCGTCCGGTTCCGTCCGGAAGTGAGCGGTGATGGTCGACAGGTTCGGTGAGGCCTTGCGACAGTTGCGCAAGGACAGAGGGTGGTCTCTCGCCCAGCTGGCTCAGCATGTTCGCTGGTCGAAGTCGGTTCTCGCAGACATCGAGACCGGTCTACAACAGCCCAGCGTCGAGCAAGCCCTGGCGTGCGACCGCGTCTTCGAGACCTTTCCGATCTTGACGACCCTCTGCGGACTCGAACGGAAGGACGACGACGTGCGGCGCAGGGCATTGATGAGCGGGTTCGCAGCGGCCATGGGGGTCGGCGCGCTTACCTCCCTCGCCGCGTTCGCCGAGGTGATCCGCCTAGACGTTCAGGAGGCCGCCGGTATCGAACAGGACTGGGACGCCGAAATCCGATCCTTCCAACGCCGGCTGGTCACGGCACCGAGCGCGACCTTCGGCGATGAACTCCTGGCCTCGACGTTGACCGCCCGGCAACGGATGACCGAACGCCGCGACCCGGACGCGACCCGGGCCAGCGCGCACTTCGGCCTACTCTACGGCATCTGGATGGGCTACCTCGGCAACATCAACACCGGTCAAAACCAGTACCGGACCGCGGCGCTGCTGGCCGAGCGCAGCGGAGATCGCAACACGCAGGTGTACGTGCTGGCTCGCATCGCCTCCGGCGGTCCGTACCAGGGGTTGAGCCGCGCCGAGACCGAGAACAACATCGCGCAAGCCCTGGCCCTCGCCGGAGACCGCCCATCGACCGGAGCGCTGGAGGCGCATGCCGCCACCGTGCACCTCGCGGCGCTAACCGGTGACCTAGCCTCCGGCCGCAGCGCGATGCAGCGCATGCAGCAGTTGCTTGACCGGCTCGACGAGCCGCCGGACGAGCCGGCCCCGGCGCAGCGCACGGCGTCGTTCGCCGTCTACCTAGAGGGTCGGCTGGGCACGCTGAACGACGCTCAGCGGGCCATTGATCGGGCGCGCCCGCTGCTGGCTCCGCTCCCGCAGTGGCAAGAAGAGGCCCAGCTGTACTGGGCGTTGGCGTTGATCCGTCACGGCCTGGCCGAGGAAGGCCTTCAAACGGCGCTGGCGGCCGTGCGCAGCGTGCCGTACCCGATTCGCACGCTGCGGCTTGGGGTCGACGACGTTCTGCGCACGCTGCCGCCGGGTTACCGTAGTGAGCTGAGCGAAGAGCTGCGGCAGCACGGCACCACCGGACCGAAGCCTTGGGAGTTGATCAGAGCATGACCAAGCCGCGCCGGCACGAGCCGTCGGATCTGCCCCCCGAAGTCGAGCAGCGGCTGAACCTGCTGGCCGCCTCGGTCGCCGCGGAGCTCACCACCGAGGGAATGGAGCAGTTCCGCAAGGAGGCGCTGGAGCATCTGCAGCGCGTCGACGAGGCGGCGACCAGCGGCGGCCAGCCTCGCCGGCCTGGTCACCGGGGAAGCCTCGATCGGCTCCAGCGCAGCGAGGCCGTCCCGCGGGTGTGGCGGGTAAAAGCCACGCTGGCCGATGGCGGGGAGTACGACGAGTACGTCCTCGCCCGCTCCTCCGTCGACGCCGCGATGGTGCTCGGCGATCACATCCGAGAAGCCCGCGGCGTCGAGCCGGACGGCCAGGCGGGCATCACCGACATCGACGCCTTCAGAGCGGGCGGTGAGTGCGCGTCGCTGGCCATAAACCGCGATCAGCGTCCGCTCTAGCGGTGTTGGGCGCAGTCTCCCCACACGTAGCCGGGGATCTCACCGACGAACCCAAGCGGGAGGCCACGATCGGCCAGAGACTCGTCCCGGTCCATAGGGAAGCATCGAAGATTCCTCACAGTTGAACGACGGGGACCCGTTTCATTGGGAACAACCCCACCGGGGTCCCCGTCCGCTTAGGTGCCCGTCTTTCCGAGCTGTCAGCTTGGCCTTTAGAGGACTCCCCGCTTATGTTGTCGGGTTGGCGTGGTGCAGCCCGTTGACGGTGCTCTCGGGACGGCCAGTGGCCAGGTGAACGAAGATCCCGCTGGCACGCCCAACCGGCTCGCCGCATTTCCGGCAAATCATCCCAGGTTTGGTCATTGCTGGAACATACCAGTCAGAACCTCTGCCGGCCCCTAGGTCGTTCAGCCAGACCTGGCCGGCCCCCTAGACAGGCGACGACGTGCCGGCCCTTCGGGGATGAGGCTGCCGGCACGTCGTCGCCCTCGCATGGCGGGCGAAAAGACTCAGTCGTCGAAGTAGCTGAAGAAGGACTCGCCCGAGCCGTGCGGCTTGGCTTCCTGAACGTCTTTGCGCGGATGGTTGGCCAGCCACCGGGCGAACCAGTCCTTCCACTCCTGCATGGAATAGACGTCAACGTGGCCGAGCCGGCGAACCGGATAGGGGCACTCGACAGAGGTCCGATGGGCCAGCCACCAGTCCACCCGGAAGTGCGTGACGTTCAGGATCCGGGATATATCCCGGCGACTGCCCAGGTCGGCATAGATCTCGGCGAGCGACCACGGGGTGATCTTGTTCCCGCCGAAGTAGTCGGTCATAGCAGGGTCACGCCGTAGTTGCGGATGTCGTGATCGCTCTTGGAATTGCGAGGCACGATCACGTACTCGTCGAATCCACTGGCACGAGCGAACTGCTGGGCGTTCTCGACGTACTTGAACTCGCCCTTCAAGTTGTCCTTGAAAACCTTCACGTGGCACCAGAACTCGGACACCAGGTCGGTGTTGAGTTGAAATTGCAGATCTTCGTGGCGGACCCGACCGTCTAGGTTCTCTTTTGCCCAGGCGCGTGCGGCTTCAAGGCAGGGGGCCGCGGCGTCGGTGCCGGACATGGTGACGGTGTGGACGATCACCCATTCGCGTCGGTAGAGCCGCCAACTGTCGTCGGTCTCCCTGTAGTTCATGCCCGCTCCGGCACAACGACGAGTTTTCCTTCGATCGCCACGATCTTCTCTTTCAGCCGTTCCTTCAGCTTCTTGGTGAAGTCATCGTCGCCCGCGTCTTTCACCTGGTGCCAGCAGTAGATGTTCAGCAGAAAGATCAGGGACTGCCACCAGGGCAACTTGCCATCAATCAGGAAGCGCAACACTGGCTGGGCCAGGACGTAACCGAGGGCGGGCCACTTGGTCCACTTCCATACGCTATTCAACCTGCGCGGCCTCCCTCTCACCATAAAGCCACCAGCGCCTCAAGCACCCCGACACGGGCACCGGTACGCAGGGCGTCATCTAGTACGGCCAGAACGCGGCGGCGATGCGTGCAGCTCTTCGTGTCGTAGTGCCGGGCGTGCGGCATGTATTGCCGTAGCAGGTACGGATTGATCCCGGTGGCGTCACGCCAGCTCTGCCCGGCGACTTGGATGCGGTGCAGCCGCTCCAGCAGATCGAGCCGGGAATCGAGTAGGGCGACGGTTTTGATCTGGTCGGATTCGCCCAGCTCAGCCATGTTCAGCAGGGCTTTGCGCTTGTCCAGGGCGATGAGATTGTCGGCGAAGCCCTGCGTCGGTGTCTCGACGACCAGAGCGTTGATGGTCGCCGGCCCGGCCTTTCCGTCGAACAGCGCGATCTTGGTGCAGACCGCGGCGGCGGCGGTGAGGTTTCCACCCGTTCGGGTGAGCAGGTGCCGGGCGGTGGGCTCGTCGAGCGGAGCGCGGCGGGCGACCCAGCTCAGGGCGTCGGCGTCGGTGAGCGCGCTGCACTTCACCAGGGACCCGCGGGGGGCCTTGAGCTGGGCTACGTGGGCCTTGAGGTGTTTGCGCCCGCCGACGGATGTGCTGGGTAGGTCTGCTTCGCTGCTGACGAACACAAGGTAGACGCCGGGCAGGCTGCGGGTGCGCCCGAGCCAGGTCTCCAGCTGGCCCCAGCGGGTCAGCTTGTCGGCGTCGCGGATCAGGATCATCCGGTTCGCGCCGGGGTTGAGTGGATACTGGTTGGCTTCGGCCCAGACGTCACGCTCGAACGTCGGGTTGAAAGACAGGCTGACATAGTCCAGATCGGAGACGTTCAGCTTGTTCTTCACAGTATCGACGACTTCCTCGATCAGGATCGGTTGGTCACCGCAGACCCACGTGACCCGGCGAAGGTCTCCGGCGTCGATGGCGGTGCGCCATTGCTGGTAGCTTCCGATCTCAGATCACCATTCGAGGTGTGTTTCGGTCTTACCTTGCCGGCGTTCCCGGCGACGCATACGGCGTTTGATGGCGGAGGCGACCCCCGCGCGCTTCAGGTAGCAGTAGCGCCGACGCCAGTAACGCGAGACGACATCGTATTCTTCGGGTCGCACCGCCGCGCGTTTCATGTCTCCTCCAGTCCGTATTCGTCGTAGAGACCTGAGATCTCCACGCATTCCTTGCTGCTCGTGCATTCGCCGCCGCACTCGTCGCACACTTCGTCGGCGTAGATCGCCTGAACCTCGCGGGAGCAGCCGTCCAGGTCGAACAGCGCCATCTGACCTTCCAATTCTTGGCTCATGTCAGCGAGTGCTCTGCGAGGCGAGCGGAGTCGACGATCATCGTCCAGACCTGCCCGCAGGAAACACATTCCAACTGCTGTGGCTGGCTGTGGGTTCTGGCGTCCACGCGGGACGCGCAGCAGGGACAGACCAGCACGACGTTGCGTAACAACCAGGGCTCCTTATCGTGAGAGGAACGGCTCCAGCGCCGCTCGTACGCCTAATCGGGGCCGTGCGCCGGGGAGCCGCGTGACGGCGGAGACCATGCGCCAGAGCCTGATCCGCTCGTGGTGCAGGCCGAAACTGTCGGCCTCGGCGAAGGTGTTCCAGCGGTGCGTCAGGCACTCGGTGAAGAACGTGGTTAGCAGGTCGGTGCAGGCGCTGTCCCAGGCGGCGCAGGCGGCGAGGAACAGGTCGCGATCGCGGGTCGCCAACGCCTTGGCGAGGTTGACAACCTGGGTCTTCTGGACCTCGCGGCCCTCTGCCTGGTAGCCGCGGGCGACCTGCCCGCGGGCGAAGGCGGCGGCGCGGTGTGCCTTCGCGACGGTGAAGCCCTGGGTGCGGTACACCGATTCCAGTTCGCCGGCGGACAGCAGCCCCAGCTCGAACACGGTGCAGCGGCTCGCCACGGTGGGCAGGGTCTTGGCATCAGCGGTGAACAGGAATTTCACCCGCGGTGGCGGCTCTTCCAGGGTCTTGAGCAGAGCGTTGAGGGCGGGTCGGCTGGAGTCGTCGAGCCGGGCGAGGATGAGCTTGAAGTCGCCGTGCGGCGCGCGAGCTGCGTAGGCGGTGACCAGCCGAACCGTCTCGATGCTCAGCCCGTGCGGCACTTCCCAGCGGTCGATGGTGCGCACCTGGTGGTGCTCGGCGAGGTGGGTGGCCAGGGTCCACTTGCCGACGCTGGCCGGCCCGCACAGCAGGGTAGCGGCAGGCAGCTCGCGTTCGAGGTAGTGCCGAGCGGCGAGGTGGCCGATCACTGCTCTTCCTTGGCGTGGGTCCGGCGTGGACGCTTGGCCGGCACCGGCAGCCCGTAGATCTCGGCGAGGTTCTCCTTGAGCCACCACATCCAGGAATGCATGGCGGTCGAGCTGACGCCGAACAGCTCGCGCAGGGCGCTGATGTCGTATTGGCCGGTGGCCAGGATCTGTTCGCGGGCGGCGTCGAACAGGGCGACCAGGTCGCACCGGTCGTGCGGACTGCGCCGGGGGACACGGGCCAGGATCTGCCGGACGCCGACCGCTTCCGCCTCTTCGTTCATGGTGTCGAGGACGTGGTCGGCGTGGTCCTCGTGCGGATCGCCGTAGACCTCGACCCAGGGAGCGTCAGCGCTGGAATGATAGCCTCCCGCGTCCCGAACGTTCATGGAGAAGTCAACGTCGCAGATCTGCAGTTCCCGGCGGGCGAGCTTCTTCAGCTTGTCGCGATGCCCGCGGGTATACATGTCGACGGCGCGCGACAAGTAGGACTTGAAACGCGCGGGGCGCATCTCCCCCATGTACTCGAAGTTGAGTTCGGGGTCGAACTTCTCCAGGGAGCCACGTTCCATGAAGCGCAGGAAGATCTCGCTGGCAACGTCTTCGCGGTTGTTGTCGTCGATGCCGAAACGGGCGCAGAGGTTGACGACGTACGGGTAGTACTGGGTGAAGAGATCAGCGTAATTCTTCGGCGCAGACACGTAGTCCACGTCGACGGCGATTGCGGTCACAGCGCTCCTTGAATCCCCTCGTTCAGGAATGCGGGTTCCCTGATATTCAGTTGTCGGCGTGTGGTGCGGGACCGGGGCGACCGTCATTGGGCGCGGCAGGATCGACCCGGTCCCGAGCGTGTGGGCCGGAGCTAGGCGCTCGACGGCTGGAAGGTGCAAGACACGGCAAGCCCCCGCTTCGTGTGTCGGCTGCTATTCGAGAATGTCCGGCGGCCGTGCCCAGCGTGCAGCGCTGGCGGCTTGATGCCGGTTGATATCTGCGAAGCGCGCAGCAAGCCGCGTTCCGCGTTGCTCAGCGCGGGCGACCACGCTGTTGTCCTCGTTCCGAAATCGCTCGTACTCCGCTGCCGGAGCAAGGCAACGCTCAGGCTGGCGCTGAAAAAGGTCTATATATTGCGGACAGTCGACGAGGTGCAGACTGATCTTGCGCTGCGAATCAGTCCGACCGCACCCGGCACAACGTCCTGCTGCCATCGGAACCCTCCTCGCGGAGTAAGCGAAATCCTACGACCGTCCAACGACCTCCGCCACCCGCGGTAACGCAATATCGCTGTAGGTAGATACCGCAGCGGAATGGTTATCGATGAATGGCAGGAGCTTGTTTCCCGGCGGAGTGAAGCCGGTGAGAGGACTATCCTAAACCGGACATCCCAGGACATGCCCGGTCACGCGGAAGAAAGAATCTTTTTTTTCTCCCGTCACCGGCTGCCGCCTTCCTCGTTACGCCCGCGAGAGACGCCACAGTAGATTGAGGGTTGACGATGGACAGGGACGAGCAGGATTGCGGACACACCGAAGAGGACCACACCGAGATGCGAGAGCTGGTGAATCTGGTCCGAGTCGTGCAGACGATCGAGAACCCCCGGGTCGCGCTGATCGTCACCGACAGCGGAGAGGTTCACTTCGCCACTTCGCTGCCGCCGGGCGAGGCCGCCAGGGCGCTGGCGCTCATGGCTGATCGAGTGCGCCGCTACGGAGGCAACTACGTTCACGATCACTTCGATCGCGCTCAGGCGTCGCCGTGGAATTGACCCGGGACCTCCTGCTGTCTATCTGCGGTGGGCTGCTCGGGTCGTTGACCGTCAGTCTGCTCATCTCGGTCTTCACCCGTCCGCGCGAGCGCGCCAAGCGATCACCGAAGGGCAGTCGACCAAAGGGTCGACCTCCGAAAGGAACCCGGCCCGAGGTTCGGATGAAACACGACGGGATCATCTACGACGTCACCGAGGGCCTGGAGCGCCGCGGGGACGACGAAGAGGGCTTCGCGGTCTGGGTGGTCCACGGGCCCGCACACGTGACCGTCACCGTGCCACCGTCCATGGCGATCGCCCTGCCGGCACCGGATCAGACGTCCGTCGCCGTCCACATCGTCGGTGGCAAATTCGCTACCGCGGAACAGATCGACGCGGACTATCCGCCGGCCCCCTGATCGACCAGAGCCCGACCCTTTAGCTTCAGGGGTCGGGCTCTGTGCTTGGGTCAGGCCAGTGCTGCGCCGGCCTCCTTGCGGAGCTCGCGGTCGACGAACGTCGCGGTGCCCGGGTTGAGGCTGACCGTGCCGTCGGCGAGCTCGGCCAGCGCCCACGTGTGCTTCGGCTTCCAGCCCGGCTCGGCGGCGTGGTCGTCGGGCTCCAGGCCGATCACGGTGGTCTGCCAGCCGTCTCCCTGGATGCGGTCCAGGTAGTGGTAGTGCAGGTGCCCGTGTAGCCAGTACGCGGGCTGGTGAGCCCGTAGGGCCCGTTCCAGGCGCAGTTGGTTGGGCACGCAGCCCGGCAATTCCTTGCGGTTCCAGGTCGGCTTCGCGCTGTAGGGCTTGTCGTGGCTCAGCACGATCTGCTTGCGGCTGCTGTCGGCGGCCAGCAGATCGTCCATCTCGGCGTCGGTCATCTCCTCCTCGGGGAACCAGAGGGTGCCGGCCGTGGGCTCGACGGTCTCGTGTTTCCCGCCCGCGGCGGCCCGGTCGTTGGCCTTGCGCAGCAGGTGCAGGTAGCGCTCTTGCTCGTGCTGGATTCGCCAGGCCTTGTCGACGGAATAGGCACCGCCGAAGGAGCGGAACGAGACGCCGCCCCAGCTCCAGGTGTGACCCTGGGGAATGTAGAAGACGAAGTCGCGGCAGACGAGGAAGCCGCGACGGTCGCGGATGTCGCCGTAGGCCTTCAGGGTATGCGAATGCTTGTCGTGGTTGCCGTGCAGCCAGTACAGCGGGATGCCGGAGGCGACGCAGAGTTCGTTCACCTCGTCCATGTAGGCGACACCGTCAATGGTGTGTTCCCAGGCTCCGAAATCGCCGAGGACAACGAGGGCGTCGACTTGCAGGGTCATCGCCACGGGGAAGATGTAGCCGCGCAACCAGTCGGCGAAGCCGTGGGTGTCGCCAACGAACATGACTCTCACGGATTACCTACCTCGAAATGGTGTCCGTGGATGCGGCTTGTCGCTGAAAAGGCTGAACCCCGGCCCCCTTCGCGGGAGGCCGGGGTTCAGCAGGAAGGGAGATTGGGTTAGGCGTTGGCCCTGAACTTGACGGGACTGGCTTTCCTGGTCCGTTTCTGCGGCGGCGCTGCGCTTTCATCGGAAGCCGCCGGCTCAGCGGGCTCGGTCGGAGGAGTTTCGAACTCCCCGAGCAAGTCGGCCTGCACTTGCGCAACGGAGGTGGTGTCGCTGTGGAAGGCGTCGACGACGTACTGCGGAATGCGGCCCTTCTCGTGGAGCATGTGGCCCTTGTCCGCAGCCCAGCCCCGAATCCTCTGGTTGAGCTCCTTGTTGGCCTGGAAGGTGGGGTGGTTGACGCCGCTGCGAGGCCCCGACGGAGAAGATCCTCCGCGGCGGTGGCTGCTGAGTTGAGCGGGCTCGCCCACTCTGCCGAGGCGTGTCCCGGCGTCCTGGTAGGTCGCTAGGAACTTGCGCAACACACTTGCGTTCTTGGAGGTGAGATCGATTTCGTAGGCGATGCCGTCGAGCGCGAACCTGAGGGTCTCGTCGGCGTCTGTGCCGTCGAGGTCGTCGGTGATTTTGGTGATGATCTGCTTGGCCACCGGTCGAGGGGTCCTTTCAGCGAGTGTTCCGTGCTTCCAATTCGTCCATGAGTCCGCCCAGCAAGGCGAACAGCATCCTCGTGCTGGGAACAGTGGTGTCTACGATCGTCCGGGCGGGCGAGTTGCCGGTCCTGACCGGTCCGACCGCGGTGATCGCGACATGGTAGCCGTAGGTGAGCCGCGCCGAGGCGTCGAACATCTTCATGGCAAGATCGCCTCGGTCCTCGTTGTCGGCGAGGGCTACCGACGACGAGAGATCGAAGGGCGGCGGGAAGGTGAGTTCTCCTTCGGCTAAATCAGCAACGATCGCAAAAAGCTGGCTGAGCCCACTTCGCCCGTCGGATATCGAGCCCGAATCACTCCGCATGACTGCCTCCGTCACCGTCTGCTGCCGAACTGACGGGGGATGAACATCTGCCCACGGTAAAACGTCCGTCGACACTACGTCAACCTTGCTTGCTGCCAGGCGAACATATTTACGATCTCTTTCTCGTCCCAGCCCGCCGCAGTGCAGAGGTCATCGAGCAGCTCGTCAGCCTCCGCGGCCCAGTCCACTCGCCTCTTCTGTTGTGACCGCATCCAGCACAGACACGCAAGATCGAGCCAATGTGCGGCGCACAGAGCGAAGATGTTTCCCGCGGCTTTTTCGGGCACGTGCCCAGACCACAACAGACTAGCGGCGACAGCGCTGTCACAAATCCGAACGAGTGACAGCGACCGCCACGGCGGCAACGTCAAGTCCAGCAGCGGCCCGCGGCACTCCCCCACATCCCGGTTTCGCGTCGCGAGGGCCCGAACGAACTCCCACTCGCTGCCGGCATTGGTCGGTTCGCACACCATGCGATGAACTCCTGAAACATGCAGGCGGCCCAGCTCCGCAACGAGAACTGGGCCACCCGAAGGTAGACGGACAACCGGGAAACGGTTGATCCCGACCTCTCTACCTGCACAACCTGCCGTCTATTCAGCTGGCGAAGGATCCCCCGGGTTGTCCGCCAAATAGGCCCCAACCAGCGCCTTGTTCGGCGGACCGGACGGAAAGATCCGCGTGTCGGTCCACCCCTGGTCAGTTCCCCACTGCTTGACCCGGCGGTTCCACTGCTGGAGCAGCTGGGCGTAGGAGAGATCTTTGACCGCTGCGGCGTCCCGAACGCGATCGGCGAAAACCGCGTCGACCTCCTGCTCCAGGATCAGCAGAAGCGGTCGCTTGTCGTCCACGCCGGTGCTGATCTTGTAGACGTGCCGAAACGCCCGCTGCTGGTAGATCATGTAGTAGATCGTGCCCTTGTGCACGCCGTAGCGCGCGGAGATCGCGGCGACCGGGAGGTACCCAGGAAGTTCCGGGATCTCGTCCTGGGTGAGCTTCTTCTTGCCCATGTGCGCCTCCTTCAGTCGTCGTTCATGGTCCCCCAGAGTACATCGTATTTCTGGCTCGTGGACAACGGCCCGACATGTAGAGCGCGGTGCATGAACTCCTTGCAGCTGGCCAGCCACAGGCCCACGTCGTCGCCGGATTTGACGAGCTCAAGCAGGGCGAAGCAGCGATTGAGGGCGCGGGCGATGTCGGGCTCGAACTGGCGCTGTGACCAGTCGGCGCTGGTTCGCCGGCAGTACGTCTTGAGCGCATCCGCCATGAGCGCCTTGTCCGGTTGCGGTTGATATTCCTTGGCGCTTTCCCAGTCCGCCGCGAGATCTCGCGGCTTGACCCCGACGCGGTCGAGCAGCCGCAGCGCGGCTGCCTGGCGGGTGGTGTCCATCGCCTTTGCCGCCAGGCTCACCGGCGTGTAGTAGGCCGAACAGCTGAAGCAGTACGCGGAGTTGGTCTCCGGGTAGATCCGCATGGCGGGGCTGACCCCGCCGTCGGAGTGATACGTCTCGCCGAACGGGCATTCCACCTTCTGGCTGCGGCGGGAGCCGAGCTCGTCCGGCAGGTCCATCCGCAGCATCTGGCACACCGTGACGATCGAGACCTGCTCGTTCGCCACGGCGACGACATTCGGCCGAGGCACCGGAAACTACTTGGCGGCCGGCGTATCAAACTGCGCCACGAGCAGCGGGGCGATGTGGCTCTCCGGGTAACGACGGTGCCCGCCCGGCGTTTTGATGCTGAGGATCTTGCCGGCCAACGCCCAGCGGGTCACCGTCTTCGGATCGACCGCAAACCGCTCGGCAACCTCGCGAGGCGTCAGCAACTTATCCTTCTTCTGCTGTGTCATGCCCTCTATACCGATTCGAGGACCCGATTAGTAATCGGTCACAGCAGCCCTGCGAAGCCTTCGTACATGCTGTCGATGGGATTACCCTGCTGAAACTCCCCGGTGAACTTGGAAGTCGCATAGTCGACACATAACTCGATCGAGTTAGCTTTTTCACCGTCCCGGTGCTTCATCAGCTGGGCCTTCACCTTTGTGCGGCGTGACTCGTTGTCCAGCGGAGCCAGCAATCCGATGATGCTGTCGGCGGAGTTGGACGTCTCCGCCGTTTCGGACAACGCGCTGAGGGTGTAGTGACTCAGCTTCTCCGCTTCCGCCCGGGCGCTCCGGCTGACCTGCCACGGGCTGACGAACGGCACGCCGAGTCCGTCGTTGGTCGTCGTGCTGATCTGCTTGGCGGCTTTCAGCGTCTCCGACAATTCCTCACGCATCGTCGTCCGCTTGCGCTCCGGGCGCAGCAATGCGAGGTAGTCCATGATGACCAGGTCGATGTGCATCTGCCGGCCAATCCGAATGATCTTCGAATCCACGTAGCCCATTGACGCGCCGCGGGGGACCTGGGCGACATAGGATCGCCCGTAGCTGGGATTCTCGTCGAAGTCCTCGACGACGTTCACGAACCGTCGCCGGTCCTCAGCCGACAAGGTGCCGTCTTTGATGTCGCGAGAATTGAGCCCGTCGCCGCTGCCGAACATCGGCAGGCAGGAGTGCCGGGCGATCAGCCGGCGTCGCACCTGATTGCGGACCGTCTCGGTCGTCAGAAACAACACGTTCTTGCCCTGCTCGATGGCGGCGGACCAGGCCAGCTGCACGCACAGGCTGGTCTTGCCGTCGGAGGTGAACGCGACGATGAGCACCAGCTCGCCGCGGTGCAGACCGCCCAGCTTGTCGTCCAGGGCAGGAACACCGAAGCGGATGCCGAGTCCGTGCCCGGCCTGCCGGGCGGCTTCCTGAGCGGCGTACTCGGCCAGGATCTCGTGGCCCTCGCCGCGGACATCGCCTTCCGGCGCGTCCTGCATGGACAGGTTCCGGTCGATGTCGGCGAACCGGGACAGGGCATGCGCGCGGGCGTCGGCGTGCCCGCGCAGGGTCTCGCCCTTCTCGTCGGTGACCCCCCGGGTGAGGATCTCCATCGCGCCGGACAGCGCCTCGTTGGTGGCCCGGTCGGCGGCGAGCTCGCGGACCTGCTGCAGCGACCACAGGAAGGCGGCGTCATCGGCGCTCAGGTCGTGGATCTCGTCGTAGATTTCCTGGTAGGCGGCGATCGTGCCGGCGTCGACCCGTGTCCCGGCGAGCAGGTCGGCCAGCGCGGCGCGGCTGAGCACTGCGCCCTGGGTGACTTCGCTGAAGCGTTCCAGCAGGGCGAACAGGTTGGCCAGGATCCGGTCCGGGATCTGCTCGGGGCTCAGGTCACGCAGGGCCCGTTCGAGCAGGTCGGGCCGGCTGGGAATGATCGCAGCCAGGACGGTTTTCGCGTGGGTCGTTGCACTGGTCACGGCCTCCCTACGAGTGGCATGCCGTGACGATGCAGCGCGTTACGCCGGATCGAGGGTGAATGCGAAGACGCGCTGCTCGCCGGGGTAGTCACGGAATTCGCCGAGCGCGTTGCGCATCCGAACCCCCCAGGTCAGGGCCGCCTGCTCATCCTCATACTCGACGGTGTAGACGTCGGAGATCTGGACGACGACGCCGAAGTTCGCGACCGTGTCGTCCGTCTCGACATCCAGCACGCTGGTGTCCTTCCACGACCGCTTGTCCCGTGAGCCGCCAAGGTTGACGCTGTCGCGGGTGAACGGCGCTGGCAGCGTCCTGCGCGTCTGCGAGTGGGGGTATGGCGAACCCGTGACACCGTGCAATTCCATTCCGATACTCCCCCGTGGACGACGACGCATGTGTGGCTATTCGGCTGAGTCAACGATATTGGCCGGTTCGTGGTTACTGACCCGATCAGCTCCGAGCGACCCGGCCGGTGATCGGCGGCCGTTCCCAGCCATCGACCAGGCGGCCGACTGAGGACCTCGCGGTCTGTCCGCAGCCTCGACACTTGCCCTCGCGGAAGATGTAGCCGAACCGGCCGGCCGGCACCTGCTCGTGCGGGTAGGCCGGCGACAGCCAGTACTGCTCGCGCAGCTCCAGGGCGGTCGAGCGGTGGTGCCGCGCGGGACACAGGTGGCGGTAGATGCCCAAGAAGAACGGGGCATCATAGGTCGGCGGTTTCGTCTCGTTGAGCCCGAGCAGCAGTGTCGCCGCCTCGTCGCGGAAGACCCGGCCGACGCTCTTCTCCTGCGCCGTCAGCTCCACGGCAGGGCCGACGGGGTCACGCTGGACTGGTGCTGGTAGTGGCTGCCCAGCGCTGGCGTCCCGTAGGGTCGCGTGACCGGCTGGTCGACCCGCTCGAAGCTGATCTGTGCGATGGCGCAGCCGACCGAGAGGGCCTGGGTGACCGCGGAGAGGTTGGTCAGCTCCAGGGTGATCGTGCCTTCGAAGCCGGGGTCGACGAACCCGGCGGTCGAGTGGACCATGAGGAACTTGCGGCCCCAGGAGGATTTGCCCTCGACCCGGGCGACCAGATCGTCGGGGATCGCGATGCGTTCGGCCGTGGTCGCCAGGACGCATTCGCCCGGCAGCATCAGGTAGGCCGTCGGGTGCTGGACGGGAACGTTGGAGTACGGGGACAGGAATGCCGAGCCGAGGGTCAGGTCCACGCTGGCGGGCTGGAATTGCCAATCCTCCGGCTGCGGGTCGATGCGAATCCGTTTGCCGCGGATCTGGCTGCGGATCGAGGCGTCGGACAGGATCACAGCTGACCCACTTCCGCGCCGACCGCGGAAACGACCTCGGACCAGAAGACCTTGACGGCGGTTGCCGCGGCGTGCCGCATGTTCTCCTCAACGCCGGGCGCGATCGCTGCGACGATTTTGTTGGCGATCTTCTCGGTGTCCTCGTCGCTCATCTGGAACTCGTCGCGCAGGATCTTCTCGATGCTGTCTTTAATCATTGCTCTCTCGATGTTGGACGGCGAGGATCATTCCGGCGTGCACGGCAAGCACGGCCCTGGCGTGCAACTGGCTGGCGCGGCTCTCGGAGATGCCCATCGCTTTGGCGACCTCCTGTAGTTGGAGGCCCTTGAAGTAATGCAGGCTCAGCACAACTTGCTGGTCCGGTTCGAGGTCTCGGATGGTGCCCACGACGGTGTCCAGGACTTCGGAGGTGAAGGCGTCGGATTCGACGCCCCGCCCGGAGACCGGGTCCAACTCCTCAGCTTCCAGCGACACCGGGCGTTGCGCCATGCCGCGGATCGTGTTGCGGACCTCTTGGACGCTCATCCCGGAACGCTCGGCAAGCTCCTTCTCGGACAGACCCTTCTCCTGGCCTGCTTCCTGCAACGCTTTCGCCCGGGTCCGCAGGCTGCGGGTGGCCCAGTCGCTGGAGCGGATGGCGTCGATCAGCGCGCCGTTGACACGCTGCACAACGAACGGCCGGAAGAACTGCAACGCCAGCGGGTCGAAGTTCTTCTCAGCGCAATAGGTCTCCCACCTGCGGGCGGCGCTGACCAGGCCGAGGTAGGCGATGCCGGTCAGCTCATCCAGTTCCAGCGCGTGTGGGGCTCTGCGCCAGGTCTGCCGGGCGAGTGACTGTGACAGGCCCATGTACTGGTGAATGAGGACGTCGGCATCGACTGCCATTACATCACTTTCCGGTTGATCCGCTTGTAGCCCAGCTCGGCGTATTTCCGCTCCTCGAAGGAGTACCGGCGCAGGATGGCGTAGGGTACCCGGCCCATCAGCATCCGGTAGTGCCCGAGGAGATCGTGGATGTTGTAGTGGCCGGTAGCGCAGGCGACGATGATGTTGTCCTCGATATCGGGGCCGCCATCGCCGAGCGGCCACACATGGTGGCGGTGGTTGACGTGGGTCTCCGGCATATGCCGGGCGTGCAGTTGGCACGGCTGCGTCGTCGCCCGAATGTGTGTGTGCGGGTCTGTTTCATTGGCCATGGGTCACCCTTGTCCTATCTCGATCGCCCGATCAGGTTCAGCAGCTGCAATGGCGAGAGCGCCTCATACAGCTGATTGGTTTCGTTCCACACGGCGTCGGCGATCGCCTGTTCGGTACACAAGGTTTCCAAATAGTGTTCCTCTTGGGTGCCGACCGTGAAGAGGTTGTGCACGTAGACCGCCCGGTGAGCGGAGCCGTCGCGGCGGATACGCCCGACCAGCTGCTGCATGCGGGCCGGGTTGAGCAGCTGGTCGACGTTGATCAGGTGGCGCGACACCTGAAGGTTCAGCGACGCTTCCATCGCGGCGGTGCCGATCAGTACCCGGCATTCGGGGTCGTCCCAGAACTGCTGCTGGGCGGCCCGGCGAGCGCTGGCCCGGTTCTCCCGGCCCCAGATCAGAGCGTGCCGGACACCGCGGCGGGTCAGTCGCTTACTGAGGGCGTCGACCGCGTTGGTGAATTGGCAGAACACCACGACCTTTTCGTCGGACAGGTCCCCGTCGACCAGCGTGTTCTCGGCCCAGTCGAGCTTGCTGCTCGTGCGGGGCAGGTCGGGTTCGCCGAGGGTGGCCAGGCCGGAGCAGATCATCGCGCCGTAGACGAACCGGGCGACGGCCGCGAGCCGCTTGACCTGGACGCTTTCTTCTTTGATGACTTTGAGGACGCCCGCGCGCAGCTGCTCGTACTTCTCGGCCTGCGCCGGGTAGAGGTCGAGGAAGATGTCGTTCGGCGGCATGATCTCGGGCAGATCGACGTCGTCGACGTGCGCGGCGGTCCTACGCAGGGTCATGGGGGCGAGCTTGCGAACGAAGTCGTCGATGTTCTTGTAGCCGAGCGTCTTCTTGGTGACGACCTCGCGGCCCAGGGAACGGTTGTAGACGTTGACGAGTTCGGTCCGTTCGTAGGTCCGCCGGAAATTGGTCTCGGATCCGAATACGGCGAATCCGCCGACCGGCTCCAGCATGGAGTGCAGCTCCCGGAGGCGCTTCTGCAGCGGGGTCGCGTTGAGTTCGATGACGCGGGGGCTGCGCCGGGCGAGGCGTTTGATCACGGCGGCGGATTGGTTCTTGCGGTTGCGCAGGGCGTCGACGTCGTCGATGACGACCGCGCCGAGAGTGAAATGTTCGAAGTGCTCGTGGTCGCGCATGAGCATCTGGTATCCGGTGACCAGGATGTCCCAGCCGGCGACATACTTGTCGATCCGTTTGCTCAGGGGGCCGGTGGCATCGACAACGACGAGCTTCGGCAGGAACCGCATCAGCTCTGCGCGCCATTGGTCGATGGCGGCCGGCCGGCAGATCACGATGACGCGCTTGCCGCCGTCGAGCTCGCCCGACTGTTTGATCATCGCGAGTAGTCCGGCGGCCTGGCCGGTCTTGCCCAGTCCGACTTGGTCGGCGATCAAGCCTTTGCCGCGCATGTAAAGCCAGGCAATCCCGACGCGCTGGTGTTTACGGAATTTGATGCCGCAACGCCGGCACGGGCTGGGCGCTTGGCGAAGTCCCTCATCGAGGGTGGCATGGCTGGGGCACGGGCTGGAGTTGAACCATTCGAGCTCTGGCAGGGCGAAGTCGCCCAGGGTGCGGATCTTGTCGGCGGCAGCCAGGCGCGTCTGCTCGGGCAGGTCGCGGGCGTCGACGAAGTGATTCACGGCATCTCTACATGGATGCGCCACCTCGATCCGGCGCAGCCGCGCGGGCGTCCCGGCGGGCCTGCCAGACTTCCCTCTTGCGGGTGATGGTGACTGCGGCGCGGGCCATCTGCACGGCGTAGGAGACGTCGGTCTGGAATGCTTCCATGGCCTGCTCGATGTGGTGCCGGAAAGCGACCGTGTCGACCGGGTTGGCCGTGCGTCGGGGCCGTCGCCGAAACAGCGGGGTGAGCTCGTCGAGTCGCACGTCGCTGATTGTTTGGGTCATCAGCCGATGTCCTGCGGGACGTTGGGGGCCTTGTGTTTCGCGCTGGGAACCAGGACGGGGATTGCCGCCGAGTTGGTGTTGTCGACGGCCTTGAGGGTGTCCTTGGTGAGGCTAGCTCCCGAGCCTACAGACAGTCCGTAAAAGACCAGCGACCAGAATCCGAGGGTGTGCAGATTCATGTCGCCGATCGTGATGCCGTCCGCCCATGCGGTCTGGGCGACCAGGAGCACGACAACGACGCCGGCCAGCCAACTGAAGAGTTGAGTAAGAACGCCGTTACGGTCGCCGGCGCGTACGTAACGGAGAAAGTCAATTATTTTCAGGGTCAGGGCGGCCATGGCAACCACAGGCAGGAAGTCCATCGGTGCAGCCTTTCCAGGAGGTGAGGCGTCGCCTCACGTCCTAGTACCGCATTCAGGTGTCTCCGATGCGTCAGAAGAAGAATGCGGTTGAAGCGTGATGACTTTCCACCGGCGTGTCTTTGTCGACAGTAGCGTAGTGAATGTTGACGTCGAGCCCGTTGAAGCTGATGAAGGATTGAACCTCGGTGTTGGTCGCGTCCGCCGGAGGCAACCCTTCGATAGTGGCGTAGAAGCTGATGTTGTCTTCGCCGGGAGCTTCGAAGTCCCAGACGAAACTGGGGACGGTGAGGGAGCCAGATGTGTAGCGCCCGCCCTGGCCGTTTGGGCCGTCAAAATCGATCGGGATGCCGGTTGTCTCGAAGATGAGCAGCCCGGTCGGGATGGGACTGCTGGGGTAGCGCGAGTCATACTCCACGCCGAGCAGCCGCACAGAGTTCGGATCGGCCGCCGGTGTTCCCGCCGCACTCGTCTCAGCGTAGATCCGAAACGTCACCGCATTCACCAACAGTGGACCGCCGGTCCCCGACGACACGATCGTCACGGAGCAGACGATGGCACCGGTCACATAGACGCGCCGGATTGTCATCTGGGACATGGGAGCGTACTGGCCTGTGTAGTCGACGCTTCGTTGGTTATAGGCAGCACTGAGGCGAGCCCGAATGACCTGGAAGTCGATCATCCCGGCAGTGCTGAAGTTCGACGTTCGGGTCAAGAAGGGACTGTGGCTGATCGTGTAGGCGTCGAATACCTGAACGGCGCACAGGATGTGGTAGGAGTTATGGGTGTAGAAGGCAACGACGTCAAGTGTGGTCACTGAACCGTCGGCATATTCCGTCACTTGATGCTGGACCGTCGCTCCTCGCGGCCAGAAGTAGTCGAGCAGCATTCGAGAGTGAGACGGCGGACCGGCCGCAGTAAGTCGCAGCAGAGGGACGATGCGCCAGTTCGGGTCGCCCCTGGCAACCAGGTGGAAAAGGCGGACATAGTCGGACGGCATCGGCGAGTACGACGAAACTACTGAGTTGGTCAGGTAGTTGGGATTGAAGGGTGTCGTGCTCCAGGTCCGGGCGGGGGCGCGCACATCAAGGGCATCGAGACTGGTATTGGTGAGGCCTCGCCGGTATACCAGTTCGTACCCCCAGGCGGGAACCATCCATCGATGGTTTACGCCGTGGTAGATGTTCAGGGAGCGAATCACCGTGTCTTCACCTGCACCGACCGGGACCGGGGCCCATCGGCCGTCCGGGGTGTAAATCCAGAGTTGCTTTCCGGAGGTGCCGGTGCCGTAGATCTGTGCGCCGGAGGGCTTGGAGAGGTCAGTCATAAGTCTCCAGCCAGAAGTCTCCAGGGCTGACGGTGACGTTGGACTGGGTTGCCGGGTCTACGGACTGGACGAATACCCGCGGGCCGCCGGTTCCGCCGCCTGAGCCGGTGGCCGGGTCTCCTGGCTCCCATTTCCCGGTCGTGGCGTTGTAGACCAGGGTGCTCCCGTCGGCGGGGGTGCCGGGTATCGCGATCTCTTTGAGATCGGCGAGGCTGTAGTTTCGCGGGTTGTTGATCAGCTGGGTGATCTGCTTTTCCAGCTCCAGCAGCTTCGCGTCGATCAGCGACTGCAGGGTCAGCTCGCAGTCGGGGACGGTCTGGTCGGAGGCGAGGCTAACGGTGATCGCCATGACCCGGTATTTCGTTGGGGGTCCCGCCGCGGTCGGCGTGGAGCCGAACGTGTCGTCGTTGACGCCGACGTCGTCGCCGACGAAATAGTTTCGATACGGAACCCGGCCGGGCTCATCGTAGGCGACCTTGATGGTCCACTGATCTTTCTGGTCTTTGCTCTGCTGGATGTAGCGGTCGGCGATCTGGTCGCGCAATTTGGTGTCGGTGACGTTCTTATTGGTCTCGTTGCGCTGCTCGCGGATGTTCCAGGCGGCGACGCTGCGGGTGTCGAGCCGAATCGACTCATCGCCATCAACGTCGACCGCAATGACCCTGTTGTAGATAGTCTCACGGTCGCGGACGCGCTCGTCGGAGATGATGTTGCCGGAGAAGAACCGGACGGTCTTGCTCCGGTCGGTGCCGATCCGGCGGCGAACGTCGAGTTTGAATCCGGGGTACATGAGCCATTCGAGGCGCTGCCCGAACCATTTGCTGTAGTCGCGCCCGGTGCAGTCGTTGAGGAATTCGAGCAGATTCTGCCCGGGCTCCTGCGGCTGGTATCCGGTGTTGGTGGCGACCTCCTCGATCGTCTTGACCACCTGGAAGTCCTGTTTCCCGCTGTCTTTGAGGGCGGTGAACATCAGGGTCACGAAGGGGACGACTCCGCGGCGCTGGGCGGCCTTAAAGACGGTGTACCACATCCGCATCGTTGGCCAGTCGATCGGAAATCGCCACAGAAAGGCTGGCTGCGTGTCGTTCTGGGAGGTGGACCGCCAGATGTTGATGACGGTGTTGCTGCCGTCGGTGCTGGTCTGGTGCCCGATGATCGGCGGTTTGGTCGGCCAGCCAGGACGGTTGATGATCGCCCAGGTCAGGGCCTGGGCAATGCCGGGGCCGGCGATGGTGATCCCGTGGGTGCCGTCGTCGCCGGTGACGGTCTGGGTGACGGTTTGTGCGAGCCAGGCGAAGCGGGGCACCCCATTGTCCCAGGCCTCGAACACGTATTCGTTGTTGAGCAGCACCCGTCGGGAGTTGCCATTGGACAGGATGTCGGTCCAGAAGGGGCTGTCGTAGTCCAGGGTGATGCTGCCCTGGCCGGGGCCGTTGAGTTCCTGGGTGAAGCTGAAGGCGGTGTATTCGCCGACGATGGCCACCAGCGACTTCATGTCCTTGTAGTCCAGGACCCGGATCTGCCAGCCGGTGGAGATGTTGGGTTCCGGCGTGCCGATGCTCAGGAAACGGCTGTTAACGGTGCTGGGCATCAGGCCTCCACGGTGAGCGCGTCGCCGGGGCCGTTGACGGCCGGGGCGGTGAAGGTGACCTCGTGGTGCTCGCAGGTGACGACGTCGCCGTCGATCGTGCGCGGGGTGAAGCCGCTGGCGGCGACCAGATGCCACGAGACGACGGGCAGCGGGGCGTCACCCAGGAGCAGGTGCCCGGTCGCGGGGAAGCCTTGGCCGAAGGCGGTGACCAGCTCGCCGGTGTTCGGGCCGGCCGGGTCGAAGTGCCAGAGGTGGATGGGCCGGGCCGCGAGGGGGTCCGCGGTCCAGGTGACCGGCAGCGTGACGGTGACGAGCTGGGCGCTGACGAAGAAGGAGCGCGCAGCAGTCCAGCCGAGCTGCTCGACGCCGTTGAACAGCAGCCGGGCCCGCCAGTAGGTGGTGTCGGGGACCGCGCTGGCGGGGGTGATGATGGCTCCGCCGTCGACCGCCGGGGCAGTCGCTACGAGGGTGACGGGGTGGAGGAATCCTGCGTTGTCGTCGTATTGGATCTCGATGGTGTAGGTGAGCGTCTCGTCGTGAGCGGCAAGGACGACCATGAAACTTGGTGTCGCGGTGCCGACGGTCACGCCATCCTCCGGTGAGGACAGCGTAAGCAGGGCGGAGACCGCAACCGCGCTCGTGCTCAGGGACAGCGCTATCGCTGGGACGGCCTCGGCGGACGTGCCGGACAGCCCGGCGGCGACGGTAATGGCGGGGCAGGCGACGATGCCCGAATCGCCGAGCAGGCGGGTGACCGTGACGGTGAGGGTGACCGCGAGCGACGCCGGGTCGAGTAGAACCGACGGGTCGGTCAGGGTCGCGGTGATGCCCTGCGAGATGGTGATCGCTGCCGGGTCGAGCGGCACCGCCAGGTCGGTCAGGGTTGCCGTGAGGGTGATCGCGGTGGCGACGACCGCCGGGTCGAGCTGTAGAGAAACGTCGGACAGCGTCGCCGCGATGGTGATCGCGGTGGCGATCGCCGCCGGGTTGAGCGCTACTGGCCCGCCGGGGTCCGGCGGCTCAGGCGTGACAACGATGGTACGGGTGACGACAACCGGCGCGGCTGCGTCGTCGATCAGCGTGGCCACAACTCGCCCCCTCTTACGCGGATGTCGGCAGCGTCATTCGCGGGGCGACGATGATGGTGCGGACCACGACCACCGGCACGCCGCTGTCGTCGGGGACCGTCGCGGACGGCATCACTCCCACCTGATGGCGGCGCAGTGGGCGGCAATCTGGGTGGCCGACCAGTAGTTCATGGCGACACCTACCGGCAGCCAGGTATGACTGGAGCCGAGCACCGTCGCGGTGAACGGGGTCAGCGCCCCGAATTCGGCGTTGAAGTAGGTCAGGCTGCCCAGCGACGGCGCGACCCCGGGCACCATCATGTAGTGCCGGAAGACGTTGACATTCGCCCCGGCCGAGCTGGAGATTGCGGCTTTCGACGGAACCAGCCCCGGCACGAAGTTCGCGTCGAGCGCGGGCGACGCTGATCCGAATAGGCTGCGGCTCTGTGTGGCGGACGCCTGCGGCGTGGTGTTGGACTCGCACAGGAACCCGCTGGCCAGGGCGGTACCGGTCGCGTCGCGTGCCCGATCGATCACCAGCGCACAAACGGCGTTGTTCACGACGTCCGAGGCCTTGTATGTGTGGCCGAGCACCATCGTGAAGGTGCCATCCGTATAACAGGCATATGAGTTGAGCGACGCTTGGAAGGTGCCCATGCTGTTGGAGTTGACGTCAAAGCGGGGCGTCGACAACGCTCCGGCCCCGTCGGTGGCTCCCGAGACCTGCGCAGTCACGATGGGGCGGCCACTGGAGTCGTTGGCAAGGGTCAGCTTCAAGAAGATCGGCGTGGTGCTCTGCAACGTGTCCGGGAACTTATAGACGCGGTAGCCGAACGAGACGCTAGCCCCGAAGCTGGAGGGGGTTGCGGTGAGGTCGAGCTGCCCGGTGTCGCTGGTGGCGACCAGGCCGGCGGCGATCACCAGATCGTTGACGGCGTTCAGCCACGCTTTCGCCGTGGTCCCGGAGGCGTTGCTCCAGGAGAAATTGCTGATGGCGGTGGTCATCGGTCAGACCGCCGTCAGCGACAACGAGCCGGCCGCCAGGGTCGGCACGGCACCGGTGGTGATGGTGCGGGGCGTGCCCAGCAGCGAGTACGCCACCACCGAGCCGGACGCGCCGTCCTTGAGGACCACATGCGTCACGGTCCCCCAGTTGCCGGTTGCGGTCGGGAACACGATGGACACGCCGTTGGTTTTGGCTCCCGAGGCTGCGGCCGGGAAGTTCGTCGCGTTGTTGGTGACCGCGACGACCGCGTAGCCGTTACCGGACGGTTCGGTGACGTTGCCGCCGGTGGCCGTTGGGGTGGTCGTGGATAGCCCGACGTAGTAGGTGGCGGGTGCGTTGGTCGCGCCGGCCGCGCCGGCCCCGAACCGGCTATCCAGCACGTTGTTCAATTGCGCGGTCACGAGCGGCATTGCCGGCAACCTCCATTTCTTTGTGGTCGTTCGACTGATCAGTCAGACGCTGCTGATGTTGACGATGCCTGAGGGAAATGACAGCTGGAATGGTTCGGCGGCGTACGTACGGTCCGCGCCGAAGTCGATGAGTCCGATCAAATTGCTGGTGGCGTTGCTGCCGCCGACCCGGTAGATAACCGCGTAGCGGCACGTGGCGGTTAGGCTCGCCCAACTGGTCGGGTCGGCACTGACGGACGTGACGTTGGTCGCGGCGTTGTAGCTGATGACCTTGTTTGCCAGGGCGTTTCCGCCTGCGGTGTAGCCGGTGCCGGACACCTCGTTGGCGACGACGTCCGCGAAGCTGACGTGGGTGTCGAAATTGGGCGTATAGCCGCTGGTGAGAAGCGCCGCCTTGGTGGTGTCAGCAGTGATGTTGTGGACGCCGGCCAACAGGTCCTGCTGGAACTGCCCGTAGGGCGTCGCCGTGACGGTCATGATCAGTCTTTCGTGTCGAGCGGGATGTTGGGCGTGGTCGAGGTATCGGTCGGGCTGCTCCAGCCGGCCGGAACGGCGGCCAACGCCGCCGCATAGCCGCCGGGGCCGTCCGTGCTGGCCGTGACGCGGCGCAGCCAGAAGGTGGCACTGGTCGCGCCGGGTGGGATGTCGCCCAGGGCGACCGAGTCGGCGAAGGTGTCGCCGTCGACGGAGAGCCACAGCTGGACCGCGTCGGTGCCGGTGAGGCTCACGCTGACGTCTTTCGCCTGGTAGAGGTCGCTGAGATTCAGCACGCGCAGTTGGGTGTCGTCGCTGGACTGCGGCGCGACCGTGCCGAGGTCGAGGGCAGTGACCATGCTGATGGTTTCCACCAGGTAGAAGGCAAGGGTCTCCATACGCCGCCGCCTACACGTACGGGGGTCGGAAGGTGATGACGGCTTGCCCGTCACCCGCGGCGGCGGTGAGCTTGAGCTTGTTCATGCCGGGCAGCAGGGTCACCCACCAGCGGGCCCCATAGCTCGAAATCTGGCCGACCTTGTTGACATTGCCGGAAGACTTGACCTGCTCGGCGGTGAACCGGTTGACCACCAGCTGGACGGTCTCCAGCAGCTGAATCACGCCGTCGTACTTCACCCAGCTGTCCGGCTCGGTGGACATGTTGGTGATCACCGGCGTATCGAGGTAGCCACTGATCTCGACCTGCATGTATCCGCTGGCGGCGATGTCGTGACCGTCGTTCCACACGTAGACGGTCTCGCCCGGGTTGAGAGTGACGCTGACGGTGCTGCCGTAGAAGTACGGATCCGCCAAAGTGAAGTCGAGCTGGAAGTCCGACCGCAACCGGCCAGTCATGCTGGGGGCCATGGTGCCGGTCATCTCGGCCCAGGCGAAGGCGGTGAGCAGATGGTCGCCGGGCGGCGGAGCGCCGGGGTCACCTTGGATGCAGATGTCGCCGGTCCGGGTGCTCGGGAAGTCGGGGGCGGTCAGCCGCCAGCGGCGGTACAGCTTGACCCGCTGGTCGTTGAGCAGGCTGTGCCGAAAGACCAGCCGGCGCAGCGCATCCCAGTTGTTGTTCCACTGCAGACGCTGGTTGAACGGGGCTTCCCCGGTGCTCGGGTCGAAGCCGACCATGAACATGACCAGGGTGATCGGGCGGGCATCCGGTAGCTTGCGCCGGTGCACCTGGCCCGGTCGGTACGCGAAGGTCATGTCGGAGCCGCGCCGCGGGGGCAGGTCGTAGCGCGACCCTCCGACGGTCGTGACCGCCCATCCCCACTGGTGCAGCGAGACCTCCTGGCCGTCGACCCCGACGATGCTCCAGAACTCCTCGGTCGAGTTGCTCACGGCTCTCCTACCTTCAGCGCCGGTGCCGGATGTTGGCGATCTGGACCTGGCGGCGCAGGGAGAATTCGGCGGCCTCCCGGACCGGGTTGTGGATCGTCACATCGCCCATGAGCGGAGCGTGGTTGACGGTGTGATTGACGATCGTCGGAACTGCCCCGGTCAGCGCGCTGACGTTGGGCGGGACGATCGACATCACCGGCGGTGCCGTTGCCGCGGACAGGCCCCGGTAGAAAATGGCGGGGTCGATGCGGCCCTCGTTGTAATCGCTGAGGAACTGCTTGCCGTAGGGCTGGACCACCTTGGAGCGCCGAACGACGAATTCCTCAGGCGTGGCCATCACCCGGGCGGTGTCCTCGATGCCCTGGTAGATGCCGGTGACCAGGCCGCCGGACATCTTGCCCTGGTAACCCTCCTGGGTGTCCGCGCTTGCCCGGTCGAACAGACCCTTCGCCCAGTTCCACAGGTCTTTCGCCCCGGTGAACAGGTCCGAGATGTGGATATGGGCTTTCAGCCCTTGGAAGAACCCGGTGATGGGCTTGACGATGTGGTTGTAGAGCATGCCGGGCAGCGACGCGATGGCGTTCGGCAGGGTCTTGGTGAAGAAGTTCGGCAGTGTCTGGGTGAAGAAGTTGGTGATCGGGTCGATCACGTGGGTCTTGAACCAATGTGGGGCAGCGGCGAACCACTTCGGAATGGTGTCGGTGAAGAACTTCGGCACAGATTCGAAGATGAACCTGTGCAGCGGGGACACGATGTGCTGCTGGAACCAGTGCCAGCCGGTTTCGAACCAGTGCGGGATGGTCTTGGTGAAGAAGCCGGGGATCCCCCGCACGAACGCGACGAAGGGGTTCCAGAGAGTGCGGACGATCCAACTCCACGCAGCGGCGGCGTTATGCGGAATTGTCTGCGTGAAGAAGATGGAGATGGTCCGGGGCAGATCGACGAGGAAGAACCGCGCCAGCCTGCCGATGGTGCGGAAGACAAAGTCGAAGGCGACCCCGGCGAAATGCGGCAAGGTCTTGGTGAAAAAGTTTCCGACAGCCTTCGGCAGATCGACAACGAAGAACCTGGCGACGCGACCGAGCAGCCGGAAGAAGAAGTCAAATGCCTTGCCGGGAAGGCTCGGCAGGGTCTTGGTGAAGAAGTCGCCGATTGAGCTGGCCATGTGCCGGGCGAAGCCGGGGACGGTCTTGGTGAAGAAGTCGCCGACGCCACCGGCAGCCGATTTCACGGAACTCAGGATGGACTTGCCGATGTCGGTCTTCGCCACCGCAGCGGCAAGCAGTCCGACCGGCCCGGCAACCAACCCGGCCTTCGCAACCCCCGAATCGGGCTTGTCCCGGTCGCCCCCGGCGAGGAAGTTCTCGACCCCGTGAAAACCGGAACTGATCTTGCTGCCGACGAAATGGCGCAGGTTCTTGTCCCGCGCCAGGCTGTAGACCCCGGCGATCGCACCGCCAACCACGCCGCCCACAGCGGTGCCGAGGCCGGGGATGACCGAGCCGATCGTCGCACCGATGCCTGCGCCGGTGGCGACGGCACCGAGACCGCGGGAAAGGCTGGCCCGGTCGTCTGCGTTCTTGACAGTGCGGTTGATCAGGTAGTCGCCGCCGAGTTGGGCGGCGGTGCCCAGAACAGCGGAGACGATGCCGCCTCGGGCACCGCGCAGAAATGCGGAGCCACCCCGAGCGAGCAGGCTCTTACCGCCAGCCTCGGCGGCCGTCTCGGCGACCCCGGCGGCCGTGGTGGTCGCGGCACGCCGCCCTACGGCGACGGTGGCGGTCTTGACGGGTCGCTCGGGAAGCCCAACGGACCCCTCGTCACCGCTCGGCCACAGCTTGCTCAGGACCCGACGCAAGACACTGGGCTTGCCGGTCCCGGTTGCGGCGCTTTCCACGGCAGACTCCGCAGCGCCTTCGGCGACCGATGCCGCGACCCCCCGCCGCCAGGGGATCAGCCGCCGGAGCCGCCCAAAGCGGCTCCGAGAAGCCGTGCCGGCGACATCCTTCTCCGCAGCACTCGCGGCGTCCTTTTCCGCGCTGGCGAGCTTGTCCTTGGCCCGGTGCTTGCCGCCTTTGCCCTCGTCCTCACCGTCGGGCAGGTCGTTGCCGAGGCTTCCCGCCCCGCCGGTGTTAATGGCGATCTGCCGCAGGTACGCCTCCATGCGCCGCAGGACGGTGACGACCGCGGTGTTGCTGTCCCCCCCGGTCAGGGCGTTGACGACGCCAGCAGCCTTGCCCGAGGCTCCGCCCGGCAGGGCGTTCTTGAGTTTGTCGACAACCCCCAGCCCTTTGAGGATTCTGAAGATGAGCGTGTCGATACGAGTCAGCGACGCGACGAGGGCTGCGCCGAAGACGAGACCAAAGGCGATGCTGAGCGCCTTGAACGCGGTGTGGAAGCCCTTGACATGTTCGGAGAGCCAGTCGATCGCGCCGACGACATCGCTGATCCCTCCGGCGATGGTCTTGAAGACGGTGCCGATGGCTCCGAGGCCTTGGAACCCTCCGCTCTGGGCGAACGAGGCGACGGCGCGCACGATGCTGCCGATCCCGTCGGCGAGCTTGGAGATCGCGCCGGACTTCGACAAATTGTCGAAGATCGTTGCGAGGCCGGGGAGCCACTTGGTGGAGATGTTCTTGAGGAGGGCCTCGGCCTCCTTCATGTTGGAGGGGTCGCTGAACAGCCGTCCGAAGAACCGACCGGCCGCGCTCAGGAAACCGACGACCTCTTTCAACAATGGCTTGACGTTCGTCAGCCATTTCTGGAATCCGCTGTTTGGGTCGCGGGCCTGCTCGCCGAGTTTCCGGAACGTCTCGGAAATGTTGAGCAGGCCCTTGTTGAACCAGGTGGTGAAGTCTTCCTGCCCGGCGCGTTTCGGGTCGGGGTTGAGCGCCTGGAAGAATCCGACGAGCCCGGCGGCGAAATTCTTGACGACCGGCCAGAGCTCGTGGATGCGCTGCTGGGTGGTGGACAGGAAGTCCGACAGCGACTTTCGGCCCTGCTCGCTGGTGGCGAACTTGTCGAAGGATGTGGCAAGCGCTTCGATACCGCCAACAACGAAGGTGGTGAACGGCCGGGCGATCTCGATCAGGGAGCGGAAGGCATTGCCGAACTTCAGCGCTGCGTCGCCGAGCGCGCTGAAGATCTTCCCGGACTCTGTGCCCTGCTCGGAGAAGAACTTCTTCCACTCGGGATTGGTGAGCAGGTCCAGGGCGTTCTGGAGAAGTTTGCCAAGGGCGACGCTGGCGGGCTCCATGAAGGAGCGCAGCTCGTCCAGGACGTCGGCGAACTTGCCGGTCTCGGTGGAGACGGGACCGAAGATGTTCTCCGACAGTGCGGTGCGCATGTCCTTGTAGGGGCCCCTGAGCAGGCCGATGATCGCCTCGGCGACCTTGCGGGTCATGGGCGGCAGCTGGGCAAGCTCGGCCTGTAGCTGGGCCGCGGCGGAGCCGCCAGCGAGTTTCACCTGGGCGGCCTGGCTGACCGCGATGATCGACTTCTGCCACTGGACGTAGGACTGCGCGACGTTCAGCGTGGCGTCCTGGACCGCCCGTTCGGCCGCCACGACCTCGTCAGCGCCCTCGACGCCCTTCTTGAAGGCCAGCGAAGAATCCTGCAACAGCCGCTGGCCGGCGACCTTCTGATCACGCTGGTCGAACAGCGCCCCCTGCACCCGGTTACGGGCGATGGCCCGGTCCAGGACGCTGGCCGTGGGGTCGGCCAGGGCACGCCGGTAGTCCTGTTCGGAGCTGAGCACCCCGAGGGTGGCGCTCTCCTCGTCGTACTTGAGCTTCTGCAGCTGGAGCCGGTAGTCCTGGATGGTGCGGGCGGCTTGCCGGCGAGCCTGGTTCAGGTTCTGCTGGGAGCGGGGAACGTCCTGCACGGCGCGCTGGTAGGCCAGCTGGGCGGCCTTCTCGCTCAGCAGCGCTTCGGTGTAGCTCAGCGATGCCGAGCGGGCTGCCTGGGTGGTCTTGATGGCTTCGGCTTGGGCCGCGGAGAAGGCGCTGAAGACGTTGCTCAGCGGCTTCATGACGATGGCCAGCGCGCCGAAGCCGGCGACGGCTGCGCCGATGATGCCGGGCAGGGCGGCGAACGTGCCGATGAGGGCGACGAAGTTGCTGGCCAGGCCGAGTGCTGCGGCCCCGACGGCACCGAGAATGGCCGCAAGCGGCCCGAGCGCGACGATGACGGCAGCGATGAGGGTCTGCCAGGACAGGAAGTGTCGGCTGAGGTTCTGGACGCCGTTGCGCATGGCGTCGGCCATCGACAGGAAGTTGCTGACGATGTCGCCGCCGAGCCCGCCACTGCCGCTGCGCCGTGGCCGGTTGAGGTCCTCGAAGAAGGCCTTGAACCGGCCGGAAAGCGAGACCACGGCCTTTTCCGAGTCGGCGGCTTCCCGCCGGAATTTGCCGAAGAACGCAGACACGACCCGTTCCGCGCGGGAGGCGGTCTTGCCGACCTCATCGAGGCCGGCGCTGGGGCTGTCCCCGGGCCGGCGGGAGGTTCCACGGAAGAACGACACGGCGGAGGTGGTCGGGATCCGGGATGCTCCGATGAGCAGGTCGGTGCCGATGCGGCTGGCTGAGCCGATGACGCCGCGCCGATTGCGTCGGGCTTCGGCCGCTGCTGCTCTGGCGGCGCGCTCCTCTTGGCGTATTTGCGCCGCTGCCTGTTGCTCTTCGGCTTTAGCGCGACGGGCATCCTCGGAGATGGCCTGGATGTGGGCCTTCGAGATGATGTCTTCGGGACCGTTGACCTGCCTGAAATGAGCAGTCGTTCCCGCCTTTACTGCTCGCGCATCGGCGGCGGCCTGTGCCTTCGCGTCGCGCTCTGCAGCTTTGACCGCGCGGGCCTCAGCGGCAGCGGCAATTTTTGCCTGCTGGTCGGCGACGTCCTTATCAAGCCGCAATTGCTTTGCCGCCCGGACACCTTTATCCGCGGCGGCTTTCGCTTCCTGAGCAGCGGCTCGTTCGCTGGCCCTCGCCTGCTGGTCGGCACGCTTCTGCGTGGCCCGTGCTTCCTGTTCCGCGGCACGGGAGCGGCGCTCTTGAACCTCGGCCGCACGCTGCTCGATGACGCTGGTCTGAGCGGCTGTCTTGGCGGCCTCGCTTTGGAGCTTGGCAGCGGTTGCCTCGGCGACCGTGCGCGCGTTGACGGCCTTGGTCTCGTCCTTAACCGCGGCGGTACGGCTCTTCTGCTCCTCCGCTGCGGCTCGGCCGCCGGCCTGTCCGGCCCGTTGCGCGGCCTCGTGCGTCTTGCGGTTCTCGTCGAGCGCCTTGTTCTGCTCGCGGAGGGCGTTGCTGACCTTCTCGGCGTCTTTTGAACGTTCCTTGTTGGACTGCTTCTCGGCGTCCTGGAGGGCCCGTAGCTTCGCCCGGGCGGCGGCCATCTCCTCGGCAAGACCGGCCTGGTCGACGACGATGCGGAGAATGACGTGGCGTACGACATCGTTGAGATCCGGCATGTGGTACGCCCCGCCTTCCGTCCTTGCTTAGCGGCCCGCCCACCGGGCTGGGCTGCCGAAGGTCGACATGAACTGCTCGTAGCTGCCGACCCGTGGTTCGGTGCTGCTTGCCTTTGTCGCGGCGGTCTCGTCCTCGTCGCTGGCTGGCTCGCCGATGGATTTGGCCCATTCCAGGAGCGGATTCACGTCACCGGCCTTTTCCATGGGAACGGTGGCTGCGATGACGGTGGCCAGGGTTCGGGTTTGCCAGATCAGCCAATGCTGACGCTCCCAGCGTGCATAGTGCTGTCGTCTTCCGATAGCAGCGACGCATTGGCGGATACGACCGAGGTAGAGGTCCCCGATTTCCGGGTCCGTCCACCCGTATTCCGACGCGATGAGGTCGAATGCCCGGGAGACCCCGCCGAGGATGTCGAGTTCGACCCCGTCGGGTTCGGGGATGTCGACGAGTCGATCTGCCCGGTCTTCTCGGCCAGCTTGAAGAGGCTGGCCAGACGTTTTCCCAGGGCTTGAATGTCCGCGCTTTCGCGTTTCACGACGGCTTCAATGATCGTGATGAGATCGTCGAGGTCGGGGTTTTCCAGTTCAGCGTCCAGGCCCTCCCACAGGATGGCGTTGCGCTCGGCGTCCTGCTTGTTCAGTGCCCGACGCTCGATCAACCCGACGGGGTAACACAGCGACCGGATGAACTCGATCGTCTCGTCCTCGGCATCAGGGATGGCCAGAAGGGTGACCGACAGCAGCCGTCCCATGAATTCGTCGGTGTCCAGGCCGTCGAGATCGAGGAGTCCCGAGTCGCGCATTCCCGGAAGCGCGCCGTGGGTAACGATCCGAAGCAGTTTGAAGAACTGCCGGGCACGCAACGACTCAAGCTGGACCCTCAGCCCGGACCGAAGCGTCACGGTCTCAGGAGTCGGATCCAGCTTGTCGAGTTCATCCGCCATTATGGCCTCCAGGGCTCCTAGCGATATTTATGAGAAAGGGCAGATCAGACCGCGGGGCGGTTGATCAGACGACCAATGGCCCGGCGGCCCAGCGCAGTGCCGGTCTCGTCCTTGTCGCTCATCACGGCGCGGCCGGTGTAGTTGAGCAGCAGACCGGACTTGTAGGCCGGTCCGTCGAACGAGAACGGGCCGAACTGGACCTTGTAGAGGACGAAGTCGAGTGTGCGGATCGCGCCGTCTTTGTCCTTCGAGGGAACCCGAACGAGCATCGGCCGGACCGGCTGGTTCAGCGACGTTTCCTCCCACAGCGGCAGGGAGTAGTAGTCGTTGACGCCCGATCCGGAACTGGTGATCGACGAGCCGGCGAGCAGCGCGATCGTGTCGAACGGGATATAGCCCGACTGAATGGTCACGGTCGCGTAGTTGAACCAGAACCAGGACGACAGAACGGCGTCGTCGCCGGTGTTGTCGTAGTTACCCGTGTCCACCGCGATCGTGCCGGTGCGCACGCCGTAGATGTCTCCGGCGGCCTCTTCCGCGCCGGTGGTGCCGTTGAGGATCGCGGCGTGGGTAAGAGAAAAGCCTTCAACAGTCGTGCTAGTCACGCTGACACACCCTTTTCACGGCGCGGACGGGTCAACGTGTCTAATCGGACGGACTTACGCGAAGGCGGTGCCACACTCCCACTCGTCTTCAACGATCGTCTGGACCAAATCGCCGACGAAGTTGAAACGGTGATACACGCGAACGCGCTGCTGGCGGCCCCTGCTCATGCGCTTCGCACAATCACTACAGGTGAACTCGATGCTGTTCGACGTCGGAATGTACTTTCCGAATTCTTCGCCGAGCTTGAGCTTGGTGAACAATTTTTGCGGTCCGACCGGGCATCGAACTTCGACGGTGTTCACAACAGCATCAACTGCCGGGATTCCTGGACGCGGGCCTGAGCCACGCGGAACTTGTGCAGCACCCGTTCCCCGCTCTCGTTGAGCTCACCGACTCGTTCCATGAACCGCTCGATGGCCTTGGGCCAGGAACACATCTCGGGGATGAGCCGTGCCGCCGTGTCGGCTTTGCGGGCCGCCTCGTCGCGGCGCTGGTAGGCGTGCAGCATCAGTTGTTTGAGATGGTCCTTGCTGGCCTTGGCCCAGAAGCAGTTCGACAATGCCGGGCTCATCGGCACGAGCGTGTAATCCAGGGGGTAGCCGAGCGCGGGGCTGAGCCATTGGGCGTGCCCGCCCCAGTTGGTCGCGATGACCGTGCCGCCGGTGGACAGCATCTCTAGGGCGGGCAGGTTCTTGCCTTCTCCTTTGCTCGGTGCGATCAGCACGTGATGGCCGTAGTAGAACTCCCGTAGAACGTCCTCGGACCACACCTCGTAGAAGATCCGTAGGCCGGGGGTGACGCCTTGCAGCTTGCTGTGCAGGCCGGGCGTGACGGTCTTGAGGTTCAGTTCGACGTCGAGCTCAGGGTGTTCCTCACGCAGCTCGCGGAAGGCGTCGATCGCGAGGAGCGGATCCTTGCGGGGGCCGAGCGCGCCAACCATGCAGAATTTGAAGGTCTTGGCGTTCCAGTCCCGCGATCGGGCAGGCCACTTCCGCGGCCAGTATCCGCCTTGGACGGTGGCGGCGTTGGTACGCACGTAGGGTGCGATCGCTCCGGTGGTCACCGCGTCGTAGCCGACGACCAGATCGAAGTCTGTGAGGCGCTTCCGCAGGCTGGATCGGCCGGGGCAGTTGTCGAGGCTCGACATTTCCCACATGCTCCAGGCGGCGGTGACGGTGCTGCTGCGGCGGGCTCCGTCGGAGATCCCGAGGTGCGGCGGGTCCCAGTGGTGGATGAGCAGGTCGAACGGCGGTTCGAGGCGTTTGGTGAACAGCTCGGCGATCTCGGCGGGCAGCGGCGTTTCGACGGCCTCGGGGTCGAGGTAGACATCGGCCCCGGCCTGCCGGAACGCGAGCGCGATGCCGATACCGTCCTGTCCGTAACCCGAATGCGGGCTCAGCGGCGTCTTAATCAGGACCTTCAACGAGATCAGCCCTCAGTGATGGCGTAGATGACCTGGCAGCGGACGAGCCCGTCGCCATCCGGGACGACGTAGATGATCGGCTCAGTCAGCCGGACGCTGGTGATCACCCTGAGCTGACCGAACATGACCTCGGGCCCGGTCGTGCGGTGCAGGAAGGTGTCGAAGACCTTGTAGACGGCGAAGGCGCGACGCAGAACTTCGCCGGGGGCGGTGACATTGTTGTTGCCGTCACGGATCGGGTCCGCCCAGATGTTGAGGGTGAGTCGGGGGAACCGCAGCGTGTTGTGCAGGTTCGGGCCGGCCCAGCCGCCGTCGTTGGTGAGCACGGCGCAGGTAGCGCTCGAACCTTCCATCTTGGCCCAGGTGCGGTATTGGAAGACGCCGGGAGTGTTCGTGCCGCCGATGACGAAGGAGGAGACGGCCGCTAGTACCTCGGGCTGGGCGAGGAGGTAGGTGGCCGCGCCGGAGACGATGTCGTCGGCGGTGACAGGGGGCAGGGTCACAGCGCACCGGCTTCGGGGTGCGGGGTGCGCCGGCCGCGGCTGATGAAGGAGGTGGCCGGGCCGAGCAGGTCTTCGTCGATGTGGTCGAGGTGGCGAAGGTAGTCGTGCGAGGGCGGACCGCCGTGTTTCGGGCTGGTGCCGAACAGCTCGGACGCCGCATAGCGGACCGGGTTGTTCACTCCCGCGGAGTCGCCGCCGACCTTGATCTCACCCTCCCAGCGACCAGGCGTGGAATCGAGCACTTCGACTCGGCTTGACGAGAGCAGGGATCCGGTCTCGATGTGAATGTCGGAGACGACTCGCTGGAATCCTTGCAGCAGGATGCGGGCGAAGTTGGTGAAGTCGTACCCGGTGAACCCTTCTTCGAGTCGACGCAATTCCATATCGGCGCATCGGATGTCCCACTCGTATTTCTCCGTCATGGTAGATCCACGGGGTCGAGCAGATTCGGCTGGAAGTTCTGCGCTACTTCGATGATCTGTACTTCCATGTGGTGAGCGAGAGAGAACCCGGCGGCGGGGTCCGGCATGGCCCGGATCTCGAAGGTGCCTTGGATCGGGCCGGAGATACACCGGAACCGGTCTCCGGAGACGATCTCGTCAGTGGGGTCGAAGAACATCACGCCAACCCGGTCGGGAGCCCGGCCGGCAACCACGGGCATCGGCTGGTCTTTGCCGGGTCGCTGATATTGCAAGTCAATGCGGCACAGCATCTCGCCCGGCACGCCAAGATACGGGTCGACAATGGTGTTGAGCTTCTGCCAGGTCTGCTGCGGAATGCCGTTGGTCATGTCGAGCTGGAGCCGCAGGACGTCAACGCGGGTGTGGTAGAGCCATCGCACGGCCGGTGCTCCTTTCAGGAGATTCGCACGTACGGAATTCCGCCGTTGACGTCGTCGACCTCGGCTGCGTTGCGAACGACCCAGTGACCGTCCGGCGCGCGGCGTAGCCCGTCGGGAAGGACTTGGACGGAGCCGCTGCCCACGATGGATGCGGCCGGCATGGCGAGTTGCTCGACGGCGATGTCCCACCAGAACAGCCCGGTGCCGAGGTCGCCGGCCAGCTTGAGCCCGGCGATGGAGGTCCTGGCGGCGTTGAGCCCGCGGGAGTAGCTGTAGGAGCCGACCGTCTCGGCTTGGAACGGCCCGGCCTTGACGACGGCGAAGGGCTGTTCCAAATACAGCTTGTCGGCCATCTCCAGGATGGCGTTGTTGGCGAGCAACACCTTGTCCGGATCGTCGGGCATGGCGGTGAGTTGGGTGACGATGGAAAACATCAACGTGGCCTGCGCCAGCGCCTCATCGGAGAAGGGCGTGAAGCTTTGCGCGGGCCGCCCGGTGAATACCGCGAGGTCCGCTGTTGTCGGCACAGGCAGCACGATGATCGCCTTCTTCCTTAGGCTTGGCTCAGCGACGGCAGGCGCGGTGCCGAGCGCTGCTTTCGGCGTTTCTCCGCGGCTGCCAACTCCTGCTCCGACGGCGGCGCGATGCGGCCCTCGCCGCGCTCGACGCGCAGGATCTCGAAGTTCCCGTCCGAGTAGGACTTCCCGGGCCACGGCCCGCTGCGAAACATGACCGTGCCGAATCGCTCCACCTGGGCGAAGTCGTTGTCGCGCAGGTCCAGCCAGGTTTTGCCGCGCCGGTCGAAGGTGTCGCGGTAGGCTTGCGAGCCGACTTCGAATTCGAGTTCGTCGCCGCGATACCAGATCCGTCCGAGCGCGGTCAGGCCATCTCCCAGGAAATGAATCAGAATGTTCCTCTGATCTCCGGGCTCCTGCACTTCCTCGACGACGGGCTCGACGTCTTTGCTGCCGGAGAGCCGGGCGATCTGATCGCGCAGGGCCTTGATCTCTTGCTGCTCCGGAGTCATCTCGTCGTCGACCAGGGCCTTCTCATCCGGCGGGGCCGGGGTCAGGTCGACGGGAAGATCAGCCTCCGGAATTTCGTCCGCGGCGGACGTGTCGATCCGATCGAACTGGTCCAGGGCGCTACCGGCCACGGGCGTCTCGGCCGCCGACTTCGCGGGGCCGACGGCACGGGGCTGACGCTTGCCACTGGCGGGTACTCCTCGGGGCATGGTTGGCCACCACCTTTCCCCGGTCCTTATCGGGTGTCAGGCGAGGAAGTACCAGTGCAGGCCTAAGCGACCTTGAAGCGGATTGTTGGCGGCGTAGAGTTCGTCCCGCCGTTGACCGTGGGATACGACAACGGTGTGTTGCTACCGCTGCCGCTCTGGGTCCAATAGGTTTGCGGAGCTCCACCCTGTGGGCCGTTGGCATTCATTGCCCACGGAACGCGATAGCAGTAGGGTCCAGCCGACGCGGGCGCTACGCCAGTTGAACTTCCCGCAAACGCGAGGAAATTCCAGCCGGCGGGCACGGTCGTTGTGGTGATCGTGATCGACGTCTGGGTGGCGGATGTACCGGATGCCGACACCAGCAGTTGCGCGGGGCGAAGTGTGATGGGGTCCATGGTGTTGATGCCGACCTTCATCGCCAGCCCAGTGCCGGCTACGACATAACACCCGATGGCCGTCACCGACACCGCCGACGTGAAGTAACACGGAACATAGATGCAGTTGATGAAGGCAGAACTAGTGGACGTGTCGAAGTCAACAACGACGCGATTGTCGTACCAGTTGCCTGACACGTACGTCTGCGGATAAGGCGTTGCCGGGTTGGACCAACCGAAGGCGTAGTCGGCGGCGGAGGTCTTCGTCAAAGCGTGACTGGTGTTGCCGCCGGCGAATGCGTGGACGGCTATAAGAGCGGGACTGACGTCACCGATGGTTGGCACGGCAGGTCTCCTCGCTCACGCGACTCTAAAGCTAACGAGTGGACAGTCGGGAAGCGCGATCGCGGACGTCAGGCTCACGGTTGGATTCGCTTTCGGCTGGGCAGACGTGTTGTCCTGGAGAACCCACGTCTGCGGATTCGTCGAGATTGACGTCCCTGCTCCAAGGAATGAGCGGGCTCCTCTGGACTGAAACGTGCCAACCTGCCCGGATCCAGAGGTCCCCCACGCCAGGTAGCACCAGCCCGCGGGGAGTGCCGTAGACGTGATTGAAGCAGTCGCCGCCGCACCGCTTGTGGCGGTGATCGGCGTTGCAGCAACCAGTTGTGCGCCGGGAAGGCCGGTGGAGAGCACCGAGTTGATACCGACGTAACACGTCGACCCGCCCAGTGACACCGAGTAGAAGCCGACCGAATTAATCGTAATTGACGACGACAGTAACACCGGCATATAAAAGCAATTGTTGGCAGTGAATCCATTCTGTTGCGTCGGCGAGGGGGCCCCCGACACGCGATTGTCATACCAACTCCCGGAGACAAAGGTGGTCTCTGGGCCGAACGGCGGATTTGACCAGTCGACATCGAAATCAGCGTCCGTGTTCTTGACCAAGACCGCCCCAGAAGCTCCGCCTGCCGGGTAGTCTTCCGCCGCCGGTACGCCAATCGAGACCACGCCGAACCCCCTCCTCCAGCCGCTATGTGACCTGAAACCAGATTACCGGCGTTACACTGTCCTTCGTTGCAGTCACCGTCGGATTTGACACAATTGCGGAACTTGTCGAGTCGACATAGTAGGCGACGGGACTGGTATTCGCGGCTGCCGGCCCCGTCGAATTGAGCGAAAGCGGGGTCGCAAACTGTATTGTCTGGGCTCCAGCCGGGACAATGCCGCCGTTCGCTACGATCGACAACCAATTCCACCCCGCGGGCACTGCGACGGGGGAAAAGGTGCCGGTGTAGGCAGCTAGCCCTGCCAACGTAAACGAGGTCGTCGCCAGCACCGTCCCCGGCAGCCCCGAAGAAGCCGACTGGCTGAGTCCGACCGAACCGACCGGGCCGCTGACGCTAGTTGCCTGGTAAAAGCCCAAAGCCGTCACCTTGATCGGCGCGTGCATATAGACCGGCACATAGGTGACATAATTGGTGGTCGGGGAAAAGCTAGTTGAACTCGCCGCCGCCGGAGCGACCCGATTGTCATACCACTGACTCGCGAGGTAGGCAGCGGGAGACAGGTGGATAGCGACAGGGTCTCCCGGCACCGTCGTCCAGGACGCATGGTAGTCGTTTGTCGAGGTCTTGGTCAGAATCCGATCTGCCGTTCCACCGGGCGGCAACCCGATGGTCGGCCTGAACGATGCGCGGCCTACCGTCACCATCGTTAGCCCACCACCCGGTACCACACGTTCGCCGAGGCCACCAGACCCGTGGTGAAGGTCATGGACAACGGCGTTGCCGTTGCGACAAGTGCTGCGCCGGTACCCGCCTCATAGAACATGTAACTGGTCTGCGTGGCGACTGCCGACGCTTGGGTCAACGACGACAGTCCCGACTGCGGGGCAATAGTCGCGGTATTCGCGACGGTGTAAATGGAACTGGAGTTTGTGGAGTTGCACGAGAGCGCCCACCACGACCATCCCTTGGGAATCGTGCCGGAGGCCGCGAGGGTGTAGACGGTGCTGTTTGCGGTGGGCGACACGGTGCCGAAGTCGTAGATGCGCGTTCCGGGCGCGTTCGTCGCCGAGTTGGTGTAGAGGCCTATGCGAATCGTCGCGCCTCCGGTCGGCGTCGACGACCCGGTGATGATCGCTACCGTGTCGATGACCAACGCCCGGTGGGCGAACATCGGCACGTACGAGACGCTGCTGATCGCGATTGGTGCGGAACCCGCGGTGCCGGACGACACCGATGTGAGGGTGATGTTGGACCCGGTCGGGGTCCGCCGGTCGTGCCAGTTTCCGTTGGTGTACGCCGGTGTCCATAGTGTCTGGAGGCTGTCGGTCCCGGCGCTGACGATCGCGGTGTTCTGGATCTGCCAGTTGGTGCCGTCGAACACAAAGGTCGCCGCGGCCTCGGGCGAGGTGATCACGCAGGTGGCGTCGCCGTCGATCGTGGTTCCGCCGGACCCCACAACGGTGATCGCGTTGCCGCTGACGTCGGTCTTCTTGGCCCCGACGGTGACCCCGGCGCTCGGCGACGCTGGCAATGTGACAGTAAACGCGCCACCATTGGCGTTGCAGAGGACCAGCTGACCCGAAGCGGCGGTGTAGTTGGCGGTCTTCGATGCGGTTGGCGTGAGCCCGCCGCCGCCCGAGGACGCCGTGATCCACCCGGTGTCGTAGTCGGTCCCGGAGCTCTTGGCCAGCACCTGCCCGGTCGTGCCGCCCGTAGGCATGGCGACAAGACGCGGGTCGGTCTCCAGCGCGAGCAGAGCTCCGCCGTACGACTGCCGTTGCTGTACTTTCCGGGTGGCCATCAGATCACATCTTCGAAACGACGGCGTGGAACTCGTTAGTGGCCCACACCGCGTCGGGCTTGAGGGTCACCGTGTTCAGGTCAGTGTGTTCCACATACACGTCAACCTCGTCGAACGGGGAAGCGACCCGGTACACCATGACGTTCACGGCACGGGTGCCGAAGCTGTGGGTGATCGCAAAGCTAGTCGCCGCGCCGTTGCCGCAGTCCTGCTCGACCGGAGCCGTAGCGGCGGTGGTAACTCCGACGTAGATGAACGCGGCGGTAGTGGTGTTGAGAGTGAACGTATCGTTGGTCATCAGCGCGAACTTGTCGGCCTGAGTGCCCTGCAACACGATCCAGTACGAACCGACGATGGCGGTGGCGGTGGTGCTCCAGTTCTGCGCCCGAGCCATCGTCGCGCCGGTGGCGGTCCACACGTAGGGACCGTTTTGGGAGCCGGTGGTCTGTCCGGCGAGCAGGAACACGTCCCCGTTGGTGGGGGTGACTCCGTCGATCGTGGCCGGGGCGGAAGCGAGGTTGACGTTGGTGGCGGCGACCGCCCGCACTGTGCCCTTGAGGGTCTGCCCGGACGAGAGGAAGGCAATTTGAGTCTCAAGATCGATCTGGCGGACGGCGTCGTTGGACCCCTGAATCGCGGCTGCCAGGTTCGTAAGCCGCTGGCTGTTCATGCTGACCAGGGTGGTGGGGGCTTGCAGCTGGTCGATACGGCTAGTGTGAACCTGCGTGTCGAAGTCGCTGATGGTCGCTGCAAGCTGGGTGCCGGTGTGGTTGGCGCGGGAGATGGAGAACGTCTGCACGCTCTCGATGTCGACCTTACGAGCTGCATCATTGCTCGCCGCTGTGGGTGCCCCCAGGTTGATTACCTTGAGGCCGTTCATGTCCTTATTGGAAGCGTCTTTACGGGCGGTCATGGTGCAGTTCCTCCGACAATTGTCAGGACAAGTAGGCGGTTCCGGCGATGCTGATATCGAAGGACAACCGCAACGACTGCCCCGGGGTTAGGTATTGAACTCCGCCACCGTCGATGGTGTAACCGTCGTCGGAGATGACTGTCAGTCCGGCGGGATCAAAACCCAACCCGTGGGTGATTTGCCAGACCGTTGCCGGAGTGCTCTGATCATGGCGATACCCGGCGGCAGCATTCGCACCCGGCGGGCCGGTGGCTCCCTGCTGGACGAGCAGCCCCCACGTCGCAGTGGTGGTATTGACGACGGGAGCGGTGTTGGTGCTCGCCAAGATCGCGACATAAGCGCCGCCGCTGAAGAAGACGACGTCGTTGATGGCGTAGGTGACGCCGCTGTTCCAGGTGCTGCGGTAGGTGAAGTTCTTCGCACCGGGGTCGAAGATCACCGTCGACTCGACGCGCCAGTTGGTGCCGTCGAAGACGAGGACGGCTCCGGACTGGGCTTGCAGCAGAGTCAGGGTGGCGTCGCCGTCGACGGTTGCGCCGCTGGAGCCGACGACGGTGACCAGGTTGAGGCTGGCGTCGACCTTCTTGATCGCCACGGAGGTGTTCGTGGCCGGCGTGGCCGGCAGCGTGATGGTCAGCGCGGCGCTGCTGGCGTCGGCAAGGATGAAGTCGCCAACGGCCGCGGTCGCGGCGACGTTGACGGAGCGCACAGCGAGGGTCTGACCGCCGCCGCCTTCCAGCACGGCGACTCGGGCGGAGAGTGCGGCGTCGGCGGAGTCTACATAGCCCTTCCGGACTGCCTGCGAGGCGGTCGTCGCCGCCGGGATATCCAGGGCCGTCCCGAGGAACTTCATCAGCCAGTCACCGCCCTTTCGCGTTGACCTATCGGTCCGAGCAGGACCGTCAAGGGGTCGCCGGGAACCGGGTGAACCGCGACACCGCCGGCCAGCTCGTCGAGCCGGTCGACATCACTCGCGCCGCGACCTCCTTAGTGGGGCCCGCCTTGATCATCGCCGCGCTCAGCGGCATCGTCTGTGCAAGGAAACGCACCAGGTACGGGAACGTCGGCTGGGCCCACAGCCCTGTCGAGGTCAGCGCCGCCATCGCGTCACACTCCTGAGTCGACGAAGAAGCCGTAGGTGGAGGCCGGGCCGGCGAACCGTACGTAGGTTTTGCCTCCGGCGGTGACCGTGTCGCCGGCCACCGAGGCCACCAGGCTGCACACCGTCCCGTACAACAGCCCCCGGATGGCGTCCGGCCAGTTGATGACCGTGCGGGCGGAGCCAATCGGCACCCGCGACAGGCTGCACGGGTTGCCGTACAACGGCGCGGTGGTCGAGGTCGGCGTGTACGCCCCCGGGCTAATGGCGTTGGTGCCGCCCAAGTTGTTGTAGCAGTAACCGTTATGGATGCGGGCCTCGAAGTTCAAGAGCACCGACAACGTCTGCAGCGGCTCCCGGGTGAACCCGCCGACCTGCAGCAGGCTGTTGCTACCGATGGCCCAGGCATTGGTCTGGGCGGTCGGGAACTGCGCGGCCACCAGCGGCTGGCCCGTCGTGCCCGCCGGGAGCAAGTCCTCGTACAGGCCTGCGTAGAACCCCATCTCGGAAGCCGCCTTCACCCCGAGGATCACCCGGTCCGGGGTCGCGCTGAACCAGTAGGTGAACGGCGACCCGGCCGCGAGCGTAACTGAGGCTGGGCCCGCATGAGCCTGATCCGCGAGGGTAGCGACGTCCGGGTTGAGGTAGGTGCCGGTGACCGGAATCCCGCCCAGACCGCGCCCGCCGAAGTTGCTGGCCTTGTGTGTGCTCGTGTCGTAGGCTTCGGCGACCTGATAGAAGATCGTGTTGGCTGCTTCCGAGGCGCGGCGCAGGATCAGGTACCAGTCCGTGCCAGACGTATTCGACGCGCCGGGACTCTTGTAGACATCCGCGCAGGGGCTGGCCGACGTGCCGGGCATGTTCCGCGAGGTCCAGGTGATTCCATCCGACGAGGTCGCGGTGACGGTGGAGGTGCTGGTCGCGACGAGCTGGCCGCCCGCGTAGACCGGCTGATTCCAGCTGATGCTCACCGGCAGGGTCCGGGCGGTCCAGGTGATCCCGTCCGGCGAGGACAGAGCGACCGTGCCCGTGGTGTTGCACACCACCCAGACGCTGCCGGTGTAGACCGGCGGGTACCAGTTGCCGCTGACGGGCAGGGTTCGCTGGGTCCAGGTGATCCCGTCAGTAGAAGTCACCGCGACCGTGCCCGAAGCGGTGACCACCACCCAGATGCCGCCGGCATAGACCGGCGGTTGCCAGCCTGAGGCGGTGGGCAGGGTCCGCGAGGTCCAGGTAATGCCGTCCGGCGAGGTGTTAATCGTGGCAGAAGCGGAGTTGTTCATCAGAACCCACAGGTTGCTGCCGTTATGGACCGGCAAGTACCAGGCCATGCCAGACGTGGCCAGGGTCCGCTGTGTCCAGGTCACCCCGTCGGGCGAGGTCGCGGCGACGGTGGAGGCTGCGGTGTTGATCGCGATATACACGCTGCCGTTGTAGGCCAACTGCAGCCAGCTGGTACTGACTGGCAGGGTCCGCGCGGTCCAGGTGATCCCGTCGGACGAGGTCAGCACGTTGGTGCCCGCGTTGTTGATCGACAGGAACTGCCCGCCCGCGTAAATCGGCTGAATCCAGGTTGTGCTGACCGGCAGGGTCCGCTGGGTCCAGGTCACCCCGTCCGGCGAGCTCAAGGCGACGTTGCCCACGGTGTTGAATACGACCCAGATGCCGCCGCCGTACACCGGCAGCCGCCAGGTGCCCGTGGTGGGTAGAGTCCGCTGGGTCCAGGTGATCCCGTCAGTCGAGGTCGCGGCGACTGTTCCTGAGGTGTTGAGCACCAGCCAGGTGCCGCCGCCATAGACCGCCTGCATCCAGAAGGATGCGGGGGTGGGAAGGCTCCGCTGGGTCCAGGTGAACCCGTCGGGCGAGGTCGCCACCGAGGTCGATGAGTTGATGGTCGAGACCACATACAGGTTGTTGGCGTACGTGGGCATCTGCCAGTTCGGGCCGGCGGGGCTGCTGAAGGTCTCCACGAAGGTGAGCCCGGCCGGGACCAGGGCCGTGTTCAGCGCCGCCATCAGATCCTTGGCAGGCAGGGCGCTGTTGATCGACGCCGTCGAATAACTCATCCGAACTTCTCCACTCGCAGATTCGACAGCGTGAATACCCGGACGCTTGGTCCGGTGTTGCGGATCCCGACGAACAGGTCCTGCCCGGCGGCGTCGTTTTCGAGATACCAGGGCACGGGGTTGGAGTAGCTGGCGGTGGTGATCCCGATCGCCTGCAGCCACAAGGTGCCCGAGGTGTTGCCGGCTCCGCGGACTTCCAGGTCGAAGGAGCCGGCCGCGTCTACCGTGACCGTGATGAGGCTGACCAGGCCTCGCGCGGCGATGGACGGCACGGTGTAGTAGGTGAAGGCCGTCTGGCTGCCGGACTGGGTGCCCAGCGTCACGGCTGTCGCGGTGACCTTGCTCGGCCCGACGCCAACAGCCCACTGGTAGTCGAAGTCGACGGTGGACTTCTTCTGCAGAAACCACCCGGTCGTGCCGCCAGGCGGCACGCGAGAACCCGATCCCACTGACGGCATGTGCGTCTCCTTGCCGAGATCAGCCGACGATGACGCAGCGGTATTGGCCGGAGGTCGGCGCGGCCCCGAAGACCAGGGCGACGTTGTTGGCGTCGGTGCGCTGGACTTCGGCGTAGACGGTGTCGTAGGGGGCGGCGGCGGAGTACACCTCGACGTGCACGTCGCGGGTGTTCAGGTTGTGGTTGATCGTGATGGTGGTGGCGACGCCGTCGCCGAGCGACGCGGCGAACCGGCGGGCGACGACCGCGGTGTCGATGGCGATGTTGGCACCGACCACGATGCCCAGACCGGCAACGGCCTTGACACCGGGCACGCCGACCGCGAGGCCGCCGGACGGGTCGAGAACCGTGCTGACCCCGGCTGCGGCGACCGCGATGCCGGAGTTCGGCTTGGGCACGACGGCCAGGCCGGTTGCGCTGGTCGCGAGACCGCCGGCCGGGTCGGTGGTGATGCCGACGCCGGTGACGTCGACGTCGAGGCCGTCGTTGGGCCGCAGCACCACGCTGACGCCGGTGGCGTCGACGCCGATGCCGGTGTTCGGCTTGGGCACCACACCGACCCCGGCGGCGTCGACCGATAGGCCGCCGGTCGGGCGGGGCACCACGTACAGGCCGGTCGCGTCGGTGATCAGGCCGCTGATCGCGGGCAGTTTCGCCGCGATGCCGCTTACGCCGACCTGCAGACCTCCGGTGCCGGTGGCGACCGCCACAACGCCGGTCGCGCCGACGGTGACACCGTTGCCGGGCAGGACCTGCAAGCCGGTGGCATCAACGGTGAGGCCCTTGTTCGGGGCCAGCACCGTCTGCACGCCGGTGGCGTCGACGGCGAGGCCGGCGCTCGGCTTGATGGTGACGCCGGCACCGTTGGCGTCGGTGTCGAGGCCGTAGTTGGGGCGCGGGACGAACTTGAGGCCGTTGGTGTCCTCGAAGAGTCCGGCGTTCGCGACGAGCTTGACCGCGACGCCGTTGGTCCCGACGTTCAGGCCTCCGGTGGGATCGGCGATCACGCCGATGCCGGAGCCGGTCACGGCGACGCCGCTGTTCGGGGCCGGGACCGCGGTGACGACGTGGTTGGTGATGTCGACGCCGTTGCCGGCGGTGTAGATCGGCGAGGTGCCAGCGTTTAGCAGCGCCCACTGAATCGCCGTGGTGCCGATGCTGATCGGCCCATCGGTGATCAGCACGTAGGTGTGGTTGCCGCTGGCGGTGCCCTCGGAGACGGTGACGGCCGTGCCGGGCCGCAGCTCGGCGTTGGTGTCGGCGTCAGCGGAGCGGGTCAGCGCGGTGCCGGTGAAGTCGTAGATGCCGTTCTCGATGGGGTTGGTCTGCCCCATGAGCAGGACGCGGTCGTTGGCGGCGAGGGTGACCCCGTCGATGGCCACGCCGGGCGCGCCGACGGTGACGTTGGCGGACGCTGCGACCCGGACGGCGTCCTTCCAGATCAGACCAGTCGCGATGTTGTCGACATACTGCTTGGTAACCGCGTCGGTGCTGACGGCCGGAGCGCCCAGGTTGGTGATGCGGTTGAGCTTGAGGTCGAGAAGCTGGGTATAGGTAATTGCCATTTCGGGCGTCTCCTAGGGCCGCAGGTATGCCGTGCCGGTATATGGCGCGCTATGCACAACCACAGTCGTCTGGTCACTCGGGTGATGGATTTCTGCGATCATTTCCTGACCGCCGCTGTCCAAAAGGATCACGTTCGGGATCAGGCTCATGTGGTGGTCGATGACCCACTGCGCAGCCGGAACCGTCTGATGGTGGGTGAAGGAGATGCCCCCGCCGACAGCAACGCTCTGAATCTCGTCTTCGAGTTGCCGGGCGGTGTTTTCCCACTCGTATTGGAATCCGCGTCCGCCGCCTGCGGTCGGATCGGTGACATCGAGATCGGTCGTGCGGATCAGCGCGGCCCCGCGGATCTCCTTCTCCTCCGCTGCTGTCGAGAGCAGTGGGAAGGGAGCGCGCTGGGTCTTACGCAGCAATGGCCGGCGGGCACGATTCGACTGCCGCTCGTCGGACGGCTGGGAGGTGCTGTCGGCCCCTGACACGACCTACTACATCGGAAGGAGTCCGTGAGGACGGGCTATTCCTTGTTGCCGCTCAGCAGCGCAATGACCTCACGCAGCGACGCGATCTGTGCGTCGTGCAGCCGTAGTTGGGTTTGCATCTGATCCTGCACCGACCGCAGAACGTCGATCTGATCGACCAACGATTTTCTGGTCTGGGTGATGTCCCTTTCGGCGCTCAGGTCTTGCAGGTTGCTCAGCACCTCTGACAGCCTTTCCGCCGGTTCAGCGGCCACGACGTTTCGCCTCCGCCCGGTGCATCGCTGTGCGCAGCAGGAACCAGAATCCGAGAACGAACCACACTACCGCGATGGCTTGAATGGTGTGATTGAGAACCATCCACTCCGAGTGTTGGAACCCGAAGGCCATCGACAGGTGAGTGATGGCGCAGGTGACGAAGAAGAACGAGCCGGCGAGCCGGACGGATCGCGAGAGCGGCAGGTAGCGCAGCACCGTGAATGGGACCACGCAGTAGCCGGCGACGATGACCAGATTGGAGACGACGTTAAGTACCACCCAGTGCGGATCTCCCGGGATCATCGTCAGCGGCCCTGCAGAGCGGGGCCGCCCGGGTAGAGGCGCTGCATGCATTCCAGGAATTTCTCGCCCTTGGGATCGGTCGACAACGGGTTGGTACGCGCGCAGTAGAACCCGACCAGGTTGTACTGCTTGACCTGATCCAGGAGTTGGTTCTGCAGGATGGCGTTCCGCTTGCCGCACTCACCGGTCGAATTCACACAGTCCAACAGCAGGGAGTTGAGCCTGCTGACTTGTTCCTCCTGCTTCTGCGTCGCCGAAATGTTAACCGCGTTAACAATCGCGAGCGTCAGCAGAATGACCATCGCGCCGCCCACGAGGTAGGTGAGCCACCGGGTCTGGCGGTTGTTTTTCTCCAGCACGTCGATCTTCCGATCGCGGGCCTCGGTCTCTCGGCGCACGTGCTCCACTAGCGCCACCATGGTCTTGTTGGATTCGTGGTTCGCCGCAACAAGTTCCTCGACCGCGAGCGCACTGTGCAGGCGGCTGGCCTTCTCGTCGGCTGTCTCGCCCAGACCGGTCATCGCTCCACGCCCTTCAACTCATCCCGGAGTCGCCTGATGAGCTCCTCCTGCCGTTGCAGAATCCGGTCGTGTTCCTGAACGGCGCGCTGCAACTCCGCGAGAACGTCCTCAGTGTCTGTCTCAACACGACGCTCAGTGGCCGCCATCGCGATCGCCCCCTCCAGGCGGGCCGACTTCCGCTGCACGTCCACGGCGAGGACCGCTGGGTGGATTGCCCTTATCCTGACGGAGGATGCTGTCACGTATTTTCATTTCGGTAATGAGTTGGATCGCCTCTTCCAGAACGTCGGCTACCTGCTTGTGCAGCAGGGCCGCTTCGACCTGCTTCGGCAGCAACTCGTTGCGAATGAATTCGTTCAGCTCCTTGGCTTGTTGCGCGGCCTGGTCGCTTTTCTCGCGTTCCCGAGCGATGGACCCACGGGTATACATGATCATCAGGGCGGCGAAGATGCCCAGGACCCCGTACTGCAGGAGCGCGCCGACCGGATCTGTGGCGCTCGGGGAACTGGCCAGAACCAGGTCCTCGATGCGCAGCATGACAATCCCTATCGGATCGCAGAATAGGCGCAGCCTCCGCCCACTCGGGAGGGCGGAGGCTGCACGGCATGGCCCGATTTACGGCACGGTCACGTCAGCGACGAAGATCATCTGCTCGGGCCGGGTGATGACCGGCATGATGTTCCACTCCAGCAGGTACTGCCGGGCGGACGGGTCCTTGTCGATCCAGCTCTTGGAGAACTTTCCGGTGAAGTTGTCCGGGGCCTCTTCGTCGGCGGTCGGACCGACGTACATTTCGATCGGCCGCTGGTCGGTGTAGTTGCCCATGTAGAGCGCGTTGTCCGGAACGAACAGGGTGTTGTTGCCGGCGTCGTCGTCGTAGATCGTTTCGATGGTGTTCCAGTTCATGCCCATGAAGCCCGGCAGCGTCCCGCTGGCGAAGTACTGGTCCTTCATCCGGTCGGACATCAGGATCGAGGCGTTCGCGCCGTGGGAGGCGAACGAGTCGAAGATGTACGCCATGGTCAGTTCGGTGACGTAGCTGTCCTTGGCCTCGACCCGGCCGTCGCGGCGGATGAGGCGCTTGAAGGCGCGGATGTCGCCGACGATCTGCTGCGGCGTCGCGGTGTTCCAGCCGACCGTGACGGTGGGCTTGTGCGAGGCCGGGAATTGATAGTCGACGTTGGCCTGCACGTCGGGGAAGTCGTAGGTGATGCTGCCCTTCAGGGCCGCCCACAGCAGGAACTCGCCGAAGTTGTCGAACCGCTGGTTGAGGTCGTTGACCTCGCGGAGCACCGCCTGCTCGGCGTTGGTCTGGGCGAGCTGGCCGGGCTGGCGCAGCCAGTGCAGGGTGGTCGGCGAGAAGACCTTCTTCTCGCGCAGGTAGACGAACGCGGCGCTGGCCTGCGAACGGCCGAGCCGGGGCACGATGTGTGCCTCGCTGTTGGGCACGTTCGGCTTCGCGACCATGCGGGAGCCCTTGATGACATCCCAGGTGACCGAGGGGAACGGCCACGGGGTCTGCGGAACCTGGCTGAGCATCGTCAGGGTTTCCGGAGTGGTGAATTTCTCGACCACGCCCCGAAGGACCGTGGGTTCGAGAAGCGAAATCTGAGGCACGGCGCGCTCCGAATCGTGGGCAATCTCTGTTGTTCACCACAGCGACTCCGGAAGGAGCCCGGCCTGCGCCTCCCCTTGCGGGGAACACTTGGCTGGCCTAGTGCTTATCTCCATCGGAAGGAGTTGTTACCTACCCGCTCTTTCGCTATTTGCGCGGAATAGCCGAAAGCCCCCAACCGGGTGACCGGGCAGGGGCTTTCGGCGCTGGCGGCGGCGATTAGAGCTTCATCGTCCCTCGGACGGTGTCGACGGTCGCGCCGAGGTCCGTGAGAGCTGCAGCGTCCGCGCCCACGATCAGGGGGTAGTTGAGGATGCCCTGGATGACAATGTTGCCGAGCTGGTCGTTTGCGGCGGAGACGACCGTGCTGGTGTCGACGCCGAAGCGCAGAACGCCGCGGGCGACCTGGGTTCCGTCAGCATTGGCGTTGCTGTAGGCGTAGTACTTCTTGTCGGCGGTCTTCTGGCCGAGCACCGTGCCGGCGGCAAGGACGCCCTGACCGGAGCCGAGGGTCACGCCCTTCTGGGTGAATGCCGCGGTCGAGTACAGGATCTCGGGATCGGTGTAGGCGGCGGTCGGGTAGGTAAACCCCGGCACCGGGAGTTTCTGGAACTGAGTGGCCATGTAGGCGACCTCTTCTTTCTGGTGCGCGGGGCGGTATTACTTGGCGAGGATCTGCGATAGCCGCGCGATCTCGGCGTCGACGTCGACCTGGTGGTTTTTGGCCTTGGGCTCGTTGACGCCGAGCTCATTCGAGAGCTTGATGAACGGCTGCTCGGGAACGACCTTGACGAACATGTCGGAGTGCGACAGCTTCATCTCGACCATGACCTCGCGCTGGGCCGGGAAAATGCGGCCTTCGCTGATGAGCCCGTCCACGACGTGCTCGGCGTCCCGCTTTTCCAGCGAGGCGAGGCGGTTGGTCAGGGTGACGTTGTTGGTAGCCAACTCCTGAACCGCGCCGATCACCGTCTCGGTGCCGATGTCCTTGGCGTCGTCGGCCTTGGACAACTGCACGACGCCGGCCGTGGCGAGCGCGTCGACAATGGTCTGGCTCAGCTCAGCCTGGCGCGTGTTTTCCGCGGTCTGGGCCTGCAGCGCCGACACGTCGATGTTGTGCTTGTCCTTGAGAGTGGCAAGCAGATCCTCCAGGGACGGCTCTGCCACAGTCTCGGTCTCCTTCTCGGGCATTCGCGTCTCCTTGGCGGGCTTTTCGATGACGACCGTGTCGGAAAGCAGCACGGCTGCTTCTCCTGATCTATCGGTCGTAGCTGCCACAATCTCCTCGTAGTCGTCCAGATCGATGACGTACGGCCGATTGGTGACACAAGAATGCAGGAGGGTCGGGCCGACCTTTTTCTGGTCCTTGGTGTTGGTGTAATCGAGGGAAAGCATCGCGGAGGCACCGAGATAGGTCTTGCCCATGCGATCGGCGTGCATCGGATCACGAATATCCATGACAGCGAAAAGCTTGTCGCCGTCGATCTGCAGATCGACGACCTCACCGATGTTGCGGTCGGGTTCCTCGCTGTGCTCGTTTTTCGCATTGGCAAGGGGGACCTGCACGATGGGGCAGACGCCGTCTTCGAAGTTCTTCTTCAGCTTGGCGATGAAGTCGTCATCGATGTTGACCTCGCCGACGGCGGGGTGGACGAGCGTTCCCTTGGTGAGAAGGTGCTTCCGGAAGAGTCGACCCTGGCGGGTGCGCGCCAGTTCGACGTAGCCGTCGCCGTTGGACGGAACGATGACTAGTTCGTCACCCATGTTCGAACCTCCCTGAATCACCGTCCTTAATCGGACGGGCCCGGGAGGTGTCTAGCTCTGGGCCCAGGCGCGCCGGAACTGAGCGAGGACAATGCTCAACGCGATGCCGTCGTTGACCTCGACCGTCTGGAATTGGTCGAGCATCGTGGGCTCGGTCGCGGCGATGAGATCCATCCATTCGGCGACCGGCATGTCGATGTCGCGTGACGCCATGAGTTCGCGTGCGCGGGCGCTGATGGCGACGTCGAGGCTCTCGGGGTAGAAATGGGAGAGCACGCCAGCGTCGCTGTAGCTCCATGCACCAATTGGGCCAAGGCTTTGGTCGATGTGGACCAGCACATACTGCATAGCTGCACCGTTCCTCGGATAAGCATGGCTTGCCCCCGTCATCAGGTCTTCACCAACTCGACCTGACATCGGCAGTTCGGGTGCCGGGGCGGTGCGAGGAGGTTCCGCCAGACCGGCCGGTAGTCCTTTTCGGAGACGGTGGCGTTGTGGTCGAACTGCGCGTTGATGCCGACCATCGTGCCGTCCAGCGCCGCGCACATGCCGCAGGGCGTGATCGAGGTGACGACCCAACGCTTCATTAGCCCGGGGATGCCGATGCGGGACTGGAATTCGCTGTAGATCGCCTGCTGCGCGTCGGTGGCTCCCTGCTGGACCGCAGTGCCTGCGGCAGCTGCGGCACGGTTGGCCAGCCGAGCCCCAGCCATTGTCACGGCTTGCTTGATGGCCAACAGGCGGGCCGACTGGGCATCCGGTCCTTGGATGCCGTCGAAGGCGGCGGCGATCGCGTTCTGCAGGTCGGTCTGGGCGTGACCGAACATGGTGTCTACGTCGCGCAGGATCACATCGATCGTGTCGCCCAGCTCCGGCAGCACGCTGGGTACGTCGTAGCCCTCGTGCTGCAGGTCGGCGGTGAGCTTGATGAGGGCGACTTGCGCGGCTGCCGCGTAGCCCGCCTGGATGCTGGCGGCGACACTCTCCCGGGCCGCAGCGAGGTTGTGCGTGATGGCTTGGCTAAGGCTGGCCAGGCTCAGCAGCCCGACACCGGTGATGACCGAGGCGGGCGCAGTGCTGGCGGTGACCACGGCCACGTCGGCGATGCCCTGCAGCGCGGCCTGGATGTCGTCGTCGACCTCCTGCCGGACGCGCGTTTCGACGGCGATCAGAGCGAGGCCGAGAGTTGCTCCCGCGATGATCTTGCCGGTGTCACCCTGGTCGGCGGGCTGAGTCACTGCCGACCGAGCCGGGCGTTGATCAGCGGCAGGTACGTCGGTTCACGCTCGATCGTGACGCAGTTGAACCCTTCCAGCTGGCAGGCGTGGGCGGTGGTACCCGACCCGGCGAACGGGTCCAGCACGGTACCGCCAGGCGGTGACACGAGCTTCACCAGCCAGCGCATGAGTTCCAACGGCTTGACGGTGGGGTGCGAGACACCATCGACCGTGAGGCGTTCCTTGCTACTGGCCTTGGCCTGGTAGCGGAAGGTCGGAAAGAAGCGTGACGCACCGCCCTCGACATCGAACCGCTCAATGAGCCCGTCCTGACCGCCGTGCCCGGTAATGGAGACACCGCCCGCGCCGCGCTGAGCGCGGCGGTGCCCGGCGCGGCGGATTCCGGAGTCCTCATCCAGGCTGGTGACGGCGCAGCCGGGGGCGCAGCTGCCGTTGCAGTCCGGAGTGTGGCTGAGGACGACGTTGGCGGGCCAGCGGCCTTGCGTGTGTTCTTGCGTCCTCGTGACGCCGTTGGTGTACGGACGGTCCCAGCCGCCGGTCTCGTCAACTTGGTGTGCAGCCCGGCCCCCTCTGCCGCCGACGGCGCTACCGGGGTTCGCGCGGCAGGCATCGATGTTGAGCGCGCCGGTGCCGTGGGTCAGCACGTTGCTGGCGACGGTCCCGGTCAGCGGCTTGCGGGCGACCACGATGGGCTCCGAGGCGGGTTTGAGGGCCGTCCCCCACCCGGCCCACAGGGCGGCATCCTCGGTGGCAGGTGCGGTCAAAGGCAGCGCACTTGCGGTGCCGAGCGGACCAGACATTGATCCGGAGACAGATGATCCGCCGCCGTGTCGATGGTGCACCCCAATAACCGGGCGTACGACCCCGGCGGCTTTGTCGATGGCCTTGGACACGTCCATGGATTTGGGGAAGCCGGATCCGTAGAGCCAGGTGATGGAGTCGCGGATCTCGAAGCCGGCGTCCTCGATGCCACAGGCCAGTCGGTGGTGGGTGCGGGTGCCGCCGAACGCGAGCAGGTGCCCGCCGGGTTTGAGCACGCGCAGGCAGGCGGCAGCCCATTGCTGGGTCCATTGCTGGTACAGGCTTCCGGCCGGGTATTCCGGCGAGGACCGGGAGGTCCGGCCGTACACCGAGTCACGGCCCACCTCAGCGGGGTTCAGCGAGCGCCGGAACCCGTCGGCCCCGTCCCAGTCCTTGCCCATGAATTCCAGGCCGTAGGGCGGGTCGGTAACGATGGCGTCGATCGAGCAGGCGTCGAGTGCGGTGAGTTCCTCGATCGCGTCGCCGGAGATGACCTGGATGTCGGGCATCGTCACGAGGCCGATTTCGGCTTCGGTGCCTTTTCGGCGGGGTCGGTCTTGGGGGTGAGGGTCTTGTCGACCTTCCAGCCGTACTTAGCGAAGACACCGATGTCGAAGACCTGGCGGGGTGTCATCTTGCCGGTCGCGTCGCGGATGGCGACGGTGCCGTCGCCGTAGTCGATCAGCTGCGCGCCGGGCTCCTTGGGGTTGGTGAGAATCTGCTGCGGCCGGGCCGGCTCCCCGGGTCCCGGGCCGGGGTTCACGCCACCGGTGTCCGCCGTGGCCCCCTTCCCGCCGCCAAGGGTCTGGCTCTTGACGTTGCTGGTGTCGCCCTTCCCGCCGCCCTGGACGTCGCCGTTGCCGTCTTTGCCGGGCGCGTGCCGTACCGTCGGGTCGGGATTGTGCGAATGGTCGCGGCCGTACTTCTCGCCCTTCTGGCCGTGCTTAGCCAGCTTCTTGTCCATGTCCCGGGTGATCGGGGAACCGACGGGCACGCCGTAGGTGCGAGCCCCCTCGACGCTGCGGACGAATTTCGGGCCGCCGGAGTTGGGCCGGCCCCGGGTCAGCGACGCGACCGCGTCGTCGAGCAGCGCGGCGGCCAATTCGGTCACGGTGAGACCGACCTCGGCGTTGCTGAGGGTGAACCCGCTGGGGACGCTCGCCGGGCTGATCTGCGCGCCGTGTGGCGGGAGCGTGGCGGGGGGCCCGCCGACCGCGGGAGCGGCGACATCGGGCGCGTTCGGCGCGCCAGCGTCGGCGTTCATCTGTTGCTGCTGGGCCAGCAACTCGGCCTGGGCCTGCTCCTCCTGCTCGCGCTGGGCGACGGCTTCCCAGTCCACTTCGAGACCGAATTCGTCGGCGACCTGCTTTTCGATCTGCCGGAACATCTCCGGGGCCATCCCGGTGGCGTCGGGCGAGACGACCGCGACGGCCTTATACAGGTCCAGCAGCGCCGACTTCTGCTCGTCGGTCATCGTGCCGAACCGGAATAGCGGATACTTGCCGCTGCCGAAGTTCCAGTCGATGAACCTCGGGATGATCTTGGTGTTGACGACCTCTTCGATCTCACCCATGATCGTCTGCAGCATGAGCAGGAACAGCGCGTCGGACTGCCGTCCGAAGTCGACGAGACTCGCGTCGCCGCCGGTGCCCTGGCTGTCGTCGAAGAACGCAGCCAAAACGCTCTTGGACATCTGGGAATTGTGGTGGTTGATGTAGGCCAGGAAGTCGAAGCCGGTCGACTCGCGCAGCGACTCCACCTTGTACGTCTCAGGGATCGTCATCCACTGCGCGATACCAAGATCCGACAGGGAGCGCTGGAACTCCAGCTTTTCCTCGCGCGACGGGTTCTGCGGCATGGTGCCGACCCGGGTGCCGACCGCGGCACGCTGCGCGGCGATATGCGCCACGACATACAGCTTGAACTTGGCTTCCCAGTGCTTGTAGGCGGCGTTGAAGTAGCTGATTCCGTAGAACGGCCGCTCTTCCTCGTTCGCCGCGTAGTAGACAACGTCGGCCGCCGGGATGATCACATCGACTTGCCGGTCGTGATACATGGTCCGCTGCCGGAGGCCGAACAACTCGCTCCTGTCGTCCAGCAGGAACGTGATCTGCTCGCTCGGCCGCTGCGCAAGCTTCTTGAGCGTCCATTTGCCCTTGAGCGGACCCTGGGTGGGCTGCCAGTAGACCATCTCGAAGGCTTCGAACCCGTCGAAGATGGCCATGAGCATCTGCGCCATGACCCGCCCGAACGGCACGACCATCCCGCCGCCGGTCACGGGCATCTGAAACATCTGCTGGATGAACAGCGCCTCGTCCTCGCCGCCGTCGACGCCTTCCTCCGGGACGAAGGTGGCGGTCTTCAGCGCGGCCCGGATCGGCAGGGTGATCAGCCGGTACAGCGCTCGGGCCTGCCCGTCGGTGCGCCGCATCGCGATGAGCTCGCGAACGGTGACGTCCTCGGTGCGCAGCGCCTCCCAGACGCTCTTGTACGCGGTCTGCCAGGGCAGGAACGCCGAGACGCCGACTTCGATGTCGGCCTGCGGCTTCGGCTGGACTCCGGAGATCGACGACTTACGCCTGTTGCCCCCATCGTCACCGGCGACAGCGGTCCTGGTTGACGTCGTCATAGCTGTTCTATCGGAATTCGCCTACGGGGACGTAAAGACTATTCGTCCAAACCCGACGAACGTTCGCAACTCCGAATGGCAATTCGGCGGCCGGCCCGGTGCTGAAGGTGTCGGGCTCGTAATAGCGGCGCTCGCCGGAGCCTTCCTCCCGACCGCCGAGCCGAACCGAGGTCATGGCGACGCAGGCGAGAGCGTCTGCCAGGTCCTTGCTGCCATCCGCCGGGTGGTCAACCCGTCCGTTCGGCAGCCGCGAGAGCGCCAGCAGTTCCTCGCGGAGCAGGAACGGGGCAGCTTTTGCTTCCAGTTCCGGCACCGAGAGCCGAGGGATCTCGATACGACCTTCGTAAATCAAATCGCGAAGGTTGCGCCAGGGCTCTTCCGACATGTCCGTGGAGATCTTCTCGCAGCCGATCCCCCGGGATTCAAGGATCTGCATGCTGTCTTGGCTCTGAAAACTGTCGAACGTGAACAGCCGGATGTTGAACCCACGGCGGATCAGCTCGAAGCACAGCTGCCGCGCCCAGCGGATCTGAATCTCACGAGGAGGTTCGGCCGAGGAATCCGCAGAGTAGGAGATGACGAAGTCGACCTTGACCTTGGGTCGGACTTCCCGCACGACATACGGTGCGCCGTCCTCGTCTTCCGTGACGGTCTCGTGCTCGGCGTAGTCGATGACGTGCGCCATGGCCAGCCCGGCCCGGTCCCCGCTGACCGCGAGGTCGGCGTGCATGGTGTAGATGGCACCGCGGACGGGGAACAGGGTGTCGGCGAAGGTGTAGTACGGCGTCCACACTCGCCGCTGCGTGCGCTCGCTTTTCTCCATGGTGTAGCCGACGCTCAACGGCTCACTTTTGAGCATCACGAATGCGGAGTCGACGGCTTGGACGTTGCGGAAGTAGGGGTTGATGGCGCGGGCGGGCCGACACTCGTACTTGGCCCGGGCCATGATGGGATCTTCGCGGTAATCCTCGGCGAAGGCCTCCCGGCCGGGAACGCGCGGGTTGACCTCCCAGGTCGCCATCGGACCGGAGACGTAGTGTCGCGACAGTTGACCGCGCTCGTTGAAGTCTTCCCGGGCCGCGTCGGTCAGTTGCTGGATCGTCGAGCCCAGGTAGCGGGGGTACGAGATGCGGACGTTCTTGAAGACTTCCGGGAACCTCGTGCTTGACGACGTCCGCATCATGTTGAGGATGCCCTCGGCGGACTTCGTGGGCTCGCGCGCCGACGAGCCCTTGCGGAATTGCATCTCCTTCTTGGACTTGAAGGCGTCGATCTCGTCGGCGATGGCAAGTAGGAGGTTGAGGCCTTCCTGGGTCTCGGCGTCAGAGTGCCCGGAGACCGACTCGATGTTCTTCTTGTAACTGACCGTGTTGAGCCGCGGCGTGCACTTGTCGGCGAACCAGCCCTTTTTCGCGGCCCGGACGATGGGCATGAAGAATGCCTGCTGCGCCTGCGCAGAACTGGAAGCGACGTTGAGCAGATGGATGGTGTCCTGTTCGGGCATGCCGTAATAGATCTGCGGCGATTGCAGGCACAGCAGCAGGTAGGCGATACGCATCGACGCTACTCGACAGATGTGATCTTTTCCGGAGTTGGAATTGATAAACGCCGATGTCCCGGCCGCATACGTGCCGGCTCCTGGAACATGAACGTCCCAGTAGTCCTGGTCGCCCAGTGGTTCAATGCTGACCACCTGGTCCCAATAGACATCGCCGGCCATAACTTGCTGACGGCGCAGCGGAACGTGCTCCAGCATCTCAACACGGCGGCGCTCTTTCTCACCGTGCAACGTGAGCACCGCAAGCAGCCGCTTCAGATGTTGATCGGCCTGAACCTCCACGCGCCAGGCCCTACGCCCCTCTCGACGCTCACCCTTGTAGACATAGGAGGACACCTTGCTCGTCAGTCGGGCAACGACCCCAAATCGCAAAAGGAGGCGCTGAATATCGCGAGCGAGATCCTCTGAAACAGTGCAGTATTCTGCCCGCGGCTGGCCCTTCGACGAGGAGTACAACGATCCGTCGGTGTCCCAGAGCCCAGAGATAAAGGTCGCTAGTTGATCATTCGGCAAGGAGAAGAACTCGGGCGGCACCCGCTTATCCCAGGCGCGACTGCCGTAGAGGCCGTACTTGCGGATAATGTCGAGCAGCGGCGTCTTCGACTTCCTGCCGCGGCCGGGTTGCGTCGCGCGGATACGCATGGTCCCGGACTGCATCGTCTCGCACTTGGCAATGATGTCTTCGTAGGACTCGACCAGCTCGATGTACCGGTTGCGCAGGTCATCGGCGACTGGCTTTGAGTCGATGTAGAACGCCCACTGCGGCGAGCCCTCGACCGGCATGGAACCGTCGCCGATCCAGTAGCCCACGAGTTCGACTTCACGCGGATCCTGCGGGACTGGTTCAAGGCAGTCGAGCTTCGACATCACCGCGAGACGGTCACCGACTTGGAGCTCGCCGGCTTGCTTCCAGACTGGCTTTGCCAGATCGTAGCGGTCTTTGTAGGGCAGGTTGTGGGTCTCCCAGGAAACGAACAGGTGCCCGACATAAACGTCGATGTGCGCGCCGGTTGCGGTTGTGACTCGAACACACTGCCCCCGGCCACGCTTGAATGGGGCACCGTCGGTTTGCGCCGAGACTCGGTTTTCACCTCGCACCAAAGCAGGCTCGCCGGGCAGGTGTTCCGTGGTCCCGCTCGCGTTGACCGCGTCGATGCCCTGAACCGTCAGGGACTCACCGACCCCGCCCACTTGACGCCACTGACCGGACCGGACATCATAGATCGGTACATCGACACATATGCATCCCTTACCCCACTGGAGGGTCGCGAAGTTGACCATCCGTAGGGGCTGTGACCAGTACTTTTCCTCGCGCCAGACCGCGGAGGCGGAGGCGATGTGGAGCCTTCCTTCGCGTTTCCCGGTCTCGAATTCGGTGGCGAGCAGGGGGTAGGTGGGCTGGTAGTAGATCCGCTCGATGTGGCGCACGGCGTCGTATTGGACTTGTGACAGCGGCGGGTTGCCGAGGAATTTCTTGTCTTGCACGAAGACGGTTAGCGGGACGGGTTCTTCGTCGAAGATGGTGTCGATGCCGTGCGGGTCGTCGGCTTTGATTTCGCTGGCGGCTTTGCGCAGTTCGGCGGAGAAGTCCCAGGGCTCGTTCTTCGCCACTAGATGCCTACGATGACGGCTTGCTGCGCGGTGAAGGTGCCGGTCGAGCAGGTGGCCGAGAGGGTGATAAACCAGCCGTTGGTGGTGTTGACGGTGGGCGTGGTGACGGCGGCCACGAGGGTGGGCAGCAGCGCCGCCTGGGCGAAGCCAAAGGCTTCGCATTGGACGGTGCCGGAGCTGCCGCTGGCGCGGACGGTCAACAGGCCGTCGAAGCCGGCGCGTTGGTTGGCGACTTGGGCGGCGCTGGTGATCGATTGCCAGATCTGGGTGTCGGCGGTGGTGCCGTTCGCTCCGGCGTGCGCGTGGAAGATCAGGGTGCCGGTGCTGCTGCTGGTTCCGATGAGGCTGACTCGAAACGCTTGGCCGGTGATGGCGAAGTTCGCGGGCACGGCCACCGAGAGCAGGGCCGTGTTGCCGGTGCCGACGGTGGCGGCGGTGGCGGCGAGGTTGCTGTTGACCACTTCGCTGGCGGGTGGGCCGGATCCATCGAACAGGGGCATCAGGGGGCCACCACTTCGGTGATGCGGGCCGCTCCGTTGGCTGACGCCCAGATGCCGCGGAGGGCACCGGTGTAGCCGAACGGCACCTCGTAGTAGCCGGCTGCGTTGAGCTTGACGGTGTAGGCGGTATTGGATGCCGCGTTGGTGCCCAGAGACAGGTAGAGCACGGAAGTGGAGTCGTTGGCGACGGTGGCCCCACGCCGGTTGGCGTTGGCGGCCAGCAGCAGCGTGTCGGCGGCGGCGGATGCGACGGTGGCTGGCCCGTTCCCGGTGACGCTGCCGGACTGACTCGTGACGCTGAGGGCCCCGGCGGCGTCGATGCGGGACTTGCGCCAGGGGTAGGTGCCGTCGGACAGTTGCGTGGAGAGCCGGGAGATATCGAGCACGCTCATGCCGGAGACGGTGAAGACGCCGGTTCCGGTGACCGTGGCGCTGTTGAGTCGGTGCATCCGGAACGGCAGCATCTGGGTCACCTCGGCGGTGAAACAGGTGGCGACCGCGTTTTCGATGTCGTCGATGTAGAAGAAGACGACGTTTCCGCGGGCCTGCATGAAGTACAGGTGTGGCAGACCGTCGGCTGGCATGGTCAGCACGGTGGTGAAGACGCGCGTTCCGGTGTTGTAGACGCTGGCCCGTAGCGTCCCGCCGCCGTCGACCTCGAAGCCGACAGCGTCGGTGAGCGGGGCCGCGTAGGTGCCGACGTTGGCGGGCGCGGTGCCGAGACCCCAGAACCGGTGGGTGCCGGTTGCGACCGGCGTGGCCTCGAAGGTGATCATCCCGCCGAGGGCGATGGAGGTGTTGATCGGGATGATCGGCTGGCTGGCGACGGCGACGGTCGCGTTGGCGGTCGACGCCGGGTTGAGGCTGACGCTGCCCTGAGCCTGGGCGGCGGCGACGCTGCCGTAGGTGTTCCACCGGTTGACGGTGTCGAAGGTGCCGCCGTCGAAGATGTCGGTGAAGGCGATGGTCGGGTCGAGAACGACCTGTGCTGCGCCGAAGGCGTCGGTGGCGCTGAGTGCGACTTTGAGTTCGCCGAGGGCGGTGACGTCGGCGGTGTTGCCGGATACGCCCTTGAGGGCGTTGACAACGACCGGATTAATCGTCAGCGGGGAACTGCTGAGCGCGACCTTGAGTTCGCCGATCGCCGTAACGTCGACGGTGTTGCCTGATGGTCCTTTGAGCGCATTGACGGTGATCGGGTTGACGGTCAATGCGGAGTTGTTGACGGAGACTTTCAGTTCACCGGCTGACGTGACCGCCGCTGTGTCGACCGAGTTCCCGCTCTTGATCACAATGGACATGCAGGTGTTGCTCCTATCCCATCGCGTTGATCAGGTAGCGGCCCCACGTGTCGTGGGGTGCGTAGGCGACGATGTCGAAGCCGACGCCGGGCACCAGATTCGTCGAATACGCGGTGATCCCCTCGATAGCGGCATCGAGTGGATCGTGGTCGGCTGTCGGTGTGCCGGCAATCGAGCAGACAATCGTCGAGTTCGCGCTGACCCAGGACGCGGCGACGGTGACAGTGGCGATGTCACTCTCCCCGCCGTTCGCATGCCCGAAGTCGACGGTGGCCTGCGCCTTTCGGACGAGACCACCGTCGTCTTCTAATACGACCTTCTTGCCGTTGAATTGCGGCCAGGACGCGAATCGACGGAACGACATCAGCCCAGGACGACGACCCGCAGGCTGCCGGCCTGCATGGAGACGTCGGGGTAGACGGCGATGGTGTTCGCGGCGGTGGTCGCCCAGTCGAGGTCGATGACCCGGCTGTCGTCGGTCGTCTTGAAGGACACGGTGACATCGGTGGTGTCGAGGCCGTGGGTGATCGTGTAGGTGACTCCGGCGGAGATCGCGCCGAGGTCTCCGGCGTACTTGGTGACCGCGCCGAGGTTGGCGCGGGCGTCTAGGGCGGTGGTGGCACCGGTTCCACCGTTGGCGACCGAGACGGGCGCGTCGAGGGAGAAGGTGGTGCCGTTGATCAGCAGCCCGTTGCCGGCGGTGTAGGTCTGGCCGCCGATGGCGAAGATCCGCCAGTCCTGCGTCCAGCTGCCGGGCACGCCGCCGCTGGTCGTCTCCTGCATGTACTGGTAGTTCGCGCTGGTGCCCTCGGCGACGGCGACCACGGCACCGTCGACAATGTCGCCTGCGCTGTCGGCGTCATCGGCGAGCGTGGCGGCCGTCGAGGGGCCGTTCCAGACGTAGATGCCGTTCTGGGTGCCGTTGTTCTGGGCGCGGGCGAGGAACCGGTCGCCGGTGTTCATGGCGATGCCGTCGAGGTTCGCGCCGGGCGTGCTGATGTTGACGTTGCCCTGGGTGACGACCCGGACCGGGTCCTTGACGCTGATGCCGGCGCGCAGGTTGTCGGCGTAGGCCTTGTTGACGCCGTCGCCGGGGGCGACCGGGGCGGCGAGGTTGGTGAGCCGCACGCCGTTGACGTCGACGTTGTTGGTCGGGGCCGACAGCTGGTCCAGGCGCGAGGTGCGGACCTGGGTGTCGAAGTTCGAGATGGTGCTGGCCGGCTGGGTGCCGGTGTGGTTCGAGCGGGCCAGCGGGTCGACGGCCAGTTTGGACAGCTGAATTCCGGCTGTGCTGGAGATCAGGTTGTCGTTGATGAACCCGGCCGGGATGCTCGTTCCGTCAGAGTTGACCCACTTGGTGCCGTCCCACCACTTCACCTTCGCCGGGTTGGTGGACGTGTCGGTCCAGAACTGGCCGTATGCCGGGTCGGCCGGTGCAACCGCAGAGGCCTCGACCCGGAACTGCCGGACCGGGATCTGCATGAAATCCTGGGCACTGCCGTAACGCATTTACGGGCTCCTCACGCCTTAAGACGGGCAGTGCCCGCGATGGGCACACCAAACGTCACCACTACGGTGTTTCTATCGGGCATCGCAATGTCGCCACTGATTGCGAAGCCGTAAAGGTCGTAGAGGGAGACAACCGGGAAGACGTTGAGGTTGTGCACGATGTACCAGGTGGTCAGAGGCGACGAAAACTGCTGGTCGAAGATGGGCGCGAAGGGGCCTTGCGGGCCTTGTGCGCCTTGTGTGCCTTGGGGCCCGGAGGCTCCTTGCGGGCCGGCCGGGCCGGTAAGACCGGAGGTGACGATCTGTACGACATCAGTGGTGGGCTCTAGGACCATCACCAGTGCGCCTTCGTCGTCGCGGACCTCGACGACGCCGACAGATTCGGTGTAGGTGACTACCTCGGCGGTCACGGGACGACGATCTTTTGCTTCACGTCTACTACTACGGAGACGCGACCCCGCAGAAACCGCCTGACGAAGCCATCCGGTTCGATCAGGTCGAGGTTGTAGTAGGCGATCGGTGGGCTCAGCGCCGCCGTCTGGAACGGGGTCATCTCGATGATGATCTGCCCGATCGACGTGAGCGTGATGCCGGCGTTAGTGTCGGTGAGCTCGACATCGGCGGGGGCGAGTTGCTGTCCAACGAGCATCGTCGCGGCCCAGCCGGTGAAGTCGATGGCATTTGCGCCATCGGGTAGCCAGCGGAACTCACGTCGGTAGCTGGTGCCGCTGTAGACGACGATCTCGTAGTTGAGCGGCAGCGAGTTGTTCGCCATGGCGGCTCAGCTGTCACTGGCTAGAAAGAGGTCGATCGGGTTCGTTGTGGGTGTGATGGATAGCAGCACCTTGTCGGTGGCGGTGCGGTGGCACGGCGGGGTGAGGGCGACCAGGCGCAGAAGTTCGGCGTCGTTCAGGTCGAATCGCGTCGCGGCGAGCGTGTGTTCCGCCTTCTTGCCGGCGGACTTGGCGTGCGATGTGGCGCGGAGCTTTTCCCAGGCCGCGACCGCTTCGGCGGCTTTGGCTTGGGTGTCCTTGTCGACGCCCTTTCCGGTGGCCCATACCTTGACCCGAGAGACCGCGATGCTGATGGCCTCGGAGGTGGTTTTCCCGGTCTTCTTGATCGCCTTGGCTATACGGCAGATGTAGTCGGGCAGACCGCCCGAATCTTGGACCCAGTTAGAGCCGGGCGACTCGTCGAGCGAACAGCCGGCGAAGGCCAGGATGAGGTCCTGGTCTTCGCGGCCGAGTTCCACCGTGAGGGCCACCGACGACCCCTCTCAGATCTTGACGTTCTCGAAGGCGGCGGCCATGTTGACGAGGACGCTGCTGCGGGTCTTGGGGTCGTTGACCGAGGCGTTGACGGTGGAGATGATGAGCTGCTGGATCTCGCGGAGCAGAGCCTTGCGCTCCGTTCCGTTCATGACTTCGGTCTTGGTGAGCATCCGGTTGAATTCCTGCGTCATGGACAGCCAGAAGGTGTTGAAGTCCTTCTGCATCGCGGCGGTGTTGAATCCGCCGGATCCTTCTTTGCTGCGCAGGACGATGTAGTTGTAGGCGATGCGCTCGATGAGTAGTTGCTGCACCGTGTTCATGGGCAGGTCGGCAGCTTCTTGACGCATGCGGGCGACGAGAACCTCGTAGAGGGCGCGCAGGTTCTCGTCGGTGATCAGGTCCGGCAGGTAAAAGGCCCGATCGAGTGCGGCGAGGTCATCGGTGCGGCGTGCCATGTTGATTTGTATCGGTTGGATTATTGCCGAGCGCGAAGCCATCCGTGGGAGTACCAGAGGGGGGTGCCGGCCCGGTAGTGGGGGTGTCGGATGGTGGTGTAGGTGTATCCGAATTGCTCCAGCAGGGCGATGCAGCTGGAGTGCAGTTCGGAGGAGTGGAATTCGATGAGCAGGTCGGGTCGGTTGATGGCGAGGGTTCGGCGCGCGCCGAACAGGACACGCAGCTCATGCCCTTCGACGTCGATCTTGAGGAAGTCGGGGACTGGCAGGGAGCGCTCGGCGACGAGGGTGTCAACAGTGCGGCAGATGACGCGCCGGGTCAGCGCGCCGGGTCGATCGGGGTCCCATTCCATACCGCGGGTTCCGGCGGTGACCAGCTGCCCGGTGTCGATCTTGTCGGGGAGGGCGACGAGGTCGATGTGTTTGTCGTTGTCGGACAGGGCGATGGGCAGCCAGCTGACGTTTCCCTGGAAGGTGTCGAGGTAGGGCCAGCATTCTTCGGCCGGTTCGAAGGCGTAGACCTGTTCGAAGCGTTCGAGCATCAGCGGGAGGGTCTGGCCGCAGTTGGCCCCGACGTCCCAGCCGATGGTTCCGTGGAAGTCTTCCCAGAGGCCGGCCCAGATCTCCGGCGGGTCGATGGCGGCGGGTTTCATGAGTCGTTTGTCGTAGCGCGCAGTCGCTCGATCTCCTCGACCAAGGCCTGCATCACGGGTCGAAAGTCGCCACGGGGACAGGTGCAGGAGCTTGGCAAGGCAAGATCGCAGGGGGCGCAGAGTTGCAGCCACGGAAGTGCTCGCTCCAGAGGGTCGGCGTTGGGCGGCGTCACAGGGTTTCCCACGAGCCGACTTCACGCTTTTGGACGTCGAGATGAGCCAGCACGGCAGGAAGCTTGATTTCGATGGCGGCATAGAAGGCAAGCACAGACTCAAGCGCTCCCTCGTAGACCACCCAGTCACAGTCGATGAGGTGGATACAGACGGTGCCGTCGTCAGAGACGTGGCTCTCGTCGGGTCCGTCGAGGGCGCGGGCGAGGATGCGGTACTCGCGGGTCATGAGAATTTGCTCATGTCGGCGAGGCTGATCTGGTTGTTCGCGGTGGTGGTGGGGCGGGCGGTGGCCGGCGCGAAGATCTCGCTGAGCATGACGATGACCAGTTCGAGGCTGGAGCGGGCGTCGCCGAGGCGGATCTGGGTCTTCAGTGGCCATAGGACCTTGGTGAGGGCGGCGACGACGAGCGGGGTTTCGAGGGCGAGCGCAAGGTTTTGTCGGGCGGCCAGGGCAATGCCGCTTTTGTTGATTTCGCCGCCGCTGCGAAGAACGAGAACGTCGCGGAGGCAGCCGATGGCGTTGGCGGCGATGGTGTCGGCGTCGGCGACGCGGGTCAGGGCCTCGTCGAGTTTCGTGAATGCGCCTGGCAGGTCGCCGCTGGTGATGGCGTTGAGGATGGCCGGCGCGTGATCGGTGTGGCCGAGCAGGCGCTGGTATTGCTCGGCCGTGGTCATGCCGGTGTGGGCGACTTGGTCGAGCAGCATGATGGCATCGCGCATGGCTCCGTCGGCACGTTCGGCGAGCAGCTGCAGTAGACCGTGTTCGACGGGGTAGCCCTCGGCGTGGGCGATGTGGGCGAGCCGGCAGGTGATGTCGGCGACGGTCAGGCGCTGGAACGTGAACGGGATGCAGCGGCTGGCCACGGTGGACAGGATTTTTGCTGGCTCGGTCGTGAGCAGGATGAAGTGGGTGTGCGGCGGCGGCTCTTCCAGGGTCTTGAGCAGGGCGTTGAACGCGGCGGTGCTCATCGAGTGCGCTTCGTCGAGGATGACGATGCGGTGATCGCCGGCGTGCCGGTACATGACCTGCTGGCGCAGGGCGCGGATGTCGTCGACCAGGCCGTTGCTGGCCGCGTCGATCTCGACGACGTCCATGCTGGAGCCGTCGAAGACGGCTGTGCAGCTGGGGCAGGTGCCGCAGGGTTTGGTGTCGGCGTGGCAGTTGAGTGCGGCGGCCAGGATCCGGGCGGTTGTGGTTTTGCCGGTGCCGCGGCAGCCGTCGAACAACAGAGCGCTCGGGACTTTCCCGACTTTGATCATCTGTCGGAGGATGATTTGGACAGCGGGCTGGCCGACCAGGTCGTCGAAGGTCTTGGGACGCCAGGTCAGGGCGAGGGTTTGCACGGCGCTCACTCGGCGTTTTCGGCGTCGTTCGGGGCCTCGGCGCTGGCGTCCTGCTGCTCCTGGGCGGGGTGCGGGATGCTGCGGCCGGTGATGATGCAGCATTCGCCGTCCGCGGCGAGCAGCTCGGCCATGTCATCGCGGCGGATTTTGGCATCGCCGTTGACGCCCCAGGTGGGGCCCCAGCTGTTGTGCACGGTGTAGTAGCCGGCGTTGACATTGATCCCGGTGACCAGGATGCAGTGGCCGCCGGCCTTGCCGCCGGTCAGGCGCAGGAAGCCACCGGAGTTCGGGGTGAACATGCCCCGGTACCAGTCGATGCCGATGACCGCCGGGCCGAGGTGGCTGAGGCCGAGGGCCATCTCCGCCTCGGAGGTTCCCCACCGGTATTCGGTGTAGTAGCCGAGGCTGACGGCGGCCTTGATAGCGAACAGGACCGCTGTGCCGTCGTAGTGGGGGTTGGCCCCGGGATATGCGCCGCCGGGCCAGGGGTCGCCTTCTTGGGCCGGCCAGTAGATCTTCTCGCGGGCGAAGGCGGCGTCGAGGGCCGGTACGGGGACGGGGTTCCAGAGCAACTCGTTGGTGACACCGAAGCCGGTGCACGCTCCTTCTTGTCCTTGGTCGAGGACGGGCGTGCCGGCCGGGGCGTTCCAGTTCCTGGTCCACAGGGTCTGCTGCTGTGACTCGTCGAGGGCGGCGCGGATGCGGAAGTTCAGGGACTGCGGGTCGAAGGCGGGAATGCGGTCCAGGCGGACATCGGTGGTGCTAGTGCCGTCCTTGAGGGGGTACTGGGGCATCTGGGCGTCTCCCGATCGACAGCAGCGGCAGCGGCTGAGACGCCGCCAACGCATTCGTCATCGGTTGGGATGCGGCGCGGCGGACGTCCTCGGGAATCCCTACTGCGCAGTGCCCGTCGCGATTCATGGCGACGGTTTCCAAACGGGTGAATCCGAAGACGTAGCCGCACACATCGCACTCGAAGTAGGTGTGGTCACCGTCCTGTTCGGGTTCAGCGCGTCCCCTGCACCGGGGATCAGTGCAGGGGACGGTGTCGGCGCTAGTCGCCATCCGGGGAGGTTCCTGGATCAGTGGTGAGCAGGCCGAACACGTCGTCATCGGGGTCGAGCGGCTCGACGAGGTCGTCGACGTCGGTGTTGGACGGGTCCTGGCTGTCGCCGGGGGCGGTCTGTGTGGGCTGGTCGTCAGGCATGTGATTGTCCTTCGCTTTTAGGGCTGGCGGGCGAGTGCGGCGTTGGCCCAGAACATGACCTGTTCGAGGTTGGTGATCGCGAGGCTCATCTCACGGCCGTCGGGAACGACGTCGTTGCTGTCGGTCAACGGAATGTCGATGCCCTCGCCTCGGAAATCGGCGTCCGCCAGGAATTTGATACGTTCGGCGACTTCACCGTCTTGGCGGATTTCGATGACAATGGATTCGATGTCGGTCAAGGAGTCCTCAGCGTTCGAGTATGGAAGAAGTCGTTGAGATCTTCTTCGGTGGCCATGATCAGCCGGGCGTAGCGGCTGGTGAAGTGGTCGTTGAGTTTGAAGCTGTACTCGTCCGGAGTGGTCCTAAGCATCCGGTTCCATCGGTACGCGGCCCACAGGAGCTCGATGCCGATCTTCCGGTAGCCGCGATCGCGGAGTTGTCGGGCCATGGCGACCAGTTCGGTGTAGACACCGGGGTTGGCTTCGTGGAAGTCGCGGAAGCGTTGGTCAATGCTGCGTTGAGTGACCAGCGGGGCGGTCACGGCGTCGCCGCATTCAAGGCTCGGACAACGTCCACATACATCTCTTCGAACTGGAACCCGACATAGCCGCGATAGCGAATATCTGAGAAATATTCGATAGGAACCAGTTGTCGATTTTGATAAAGCTGGCCATCCTCGCCGTGACCGGGCTGGAAGACGCGGATGGTGATATCAGCGTATGGTTGACCACCCCTGCCTCTCGCAGCAGCGCTCATCAAAACTCTCCCCTACTTCTTGTTCAGCTGCGGTACGTCCACCGGAAGGGGTTGGTCGGCCCACACATAATTCAAATCGGTAGTGACCATGGCACCCTCTGTCGTGAAGAAGAAGATGCCGGATTCGTTTTGGCCGTATGAGCCGTCATCGCCCGGCGCGTTGACAACAGCCTGGCCGTAGGAGCCGTGATCTAGCTCCAGTTGGTCCGTGGTCATCTGCGATTGAGTCGAGCTGACTTTGCCCTTGACCGTGTAATACCCGATGATCCGGCCAAACGACATCAGATAGATGTAGCCGATCGCGTCCGGCTTGTTGGTGCGCAGGAGCCGCTCCCGCAGGTTGCGCCGTTCCAGGGAGTCGCGGAGTTGATCGGCCGGATACGGGACCGCGGCGGCCTGCTGTGCGTATGCCTGCTCAGTTTGCTTTTGACCCGTGGCCTGGGCTCCCTTCTGGTCGTCACACGCCCCTGCTGTCGTGGTCAGGCCGACGGTCACGGCTGCGAGGAGCACGAGGACGACGCGACGACGAGTTCTCATTTAGTGCTCTCCTTGCAATCGAAGGAGGGATCGCTCACGTCGATCTGGTAGGGCAGGCTCTGATCACGCCACTTCGACTGCGTCACCTTGTTCGCGTCCGCGTTGTATTGGTTCCGGGCGTCAAGGCACTGCTTCACCAGACCGGAGTAGTTGGTCGAAAAGACCCTGTCGCCTGGGTTCTCCCGTTTGTCCGCAGCAGCCTGATCGAGCTGCTGGTCATATGCCTTGATCTCGTTGTAAAGGGCCTCGAAGTGCTCCTGGGCGTTGGTTCGGTTGGTTCCGGAGTTCACCTGTCGGGTCTGGTCTCCCCTGCCCCGGGCATCCGAGGTGATGACTTTGATGGCCCAGACGGCGGCCACAATCAGGCCAATCGCGAGGATCACAACAACGATCCAGGCGACGAGGGAGGGGCCAACACGTCGGCCCGCATAGTTGGCGTCGCGAATGTCCTTGCCGAGCCGCTCACGATCCATTGGTCAAGTCCTCACATTCGTCCGCGCAGCGCGGGCAGAGTTCCGGGCTGTACGGCTTGTCGAGCAGGGTGATCGGAATCCCGAGCCCGCAGCTGCGGCAGTTGGGGCGCAGGAAGTCGTTCTGCTGGCGATCGGTGGCGACGAAGACGTCGACGCGGTTGGCGACGTGTTTGGCGTAGGGCAGCCAGGATTGCTTGCCCATGAGGGCGGCGGCGATGTTGTACGGATTGGGGCGGCCGTGCACGAGCATCCGGAGAATGAGCCGGTGGCCGTCGGGTTTTAGCCAGAGGTCGGTGACGTAGTCCTTGGCGTTGACGATCTCGCTAGCCGGCGCGAAGTAGCCGCCCTCGACCTTGAGTCGCATGTCGATGGAGTCTTGGCTGGCCCACCACTGAAGGCGTTGCTGCGCTGTGTCGAGGTCGGTGTCGATCTCGACGTCGAAGAAGGTGAGGTCGACGTCGGAGCGGATGGTGACCGCGTCGACGGGATGCCGTTGCCACTCGGCAATGTGCATGCGACCTTCGAGGAACTGGTCTATGTTGCGGACGTAGGCGACGATCTGGGTGTCGGTCATGGCCCGGGTGAAGGCGAACTCGACGTAGTCGATGCCGGCCGTCCAGTCCCGGTATTTGACTTCGTCGCTGGCGAAGCGGATCGACCGTTTCGCGATGCCGTGGTCGAGACCGAGGCGGGTCTGTGCGCGGAAGCAGGCACGGCGGAACAGGAATCGCCAGTGGTCGTTTCCGACGAAACGGTAGGTCGCTGGTTTGCTGATCTTGGCCCGGACCCGGACGACCTGTGACCGCTGGTCTACGCTGTTGATGGCGGCGAGGTCGATGTCCGCGTCGGTGGCTCGGATGTAACCGGCGCGGTGTTTGAGGTCGGTGTAGTCGCAGGCTCCGCAGGTCTTTCCTTGGCACCTCTCATCGCAGCGGGCGATCCACTCTGATCCGTGGTAGGTGCTGTCGAAGTTCAAATCGTAGGAGTGGCTGTCGGTGACTTCGGCGAATTCGCGCATCTGCACGTAGGTGGACCAGAGCAGCTCCGTGCTGACGCCAGTGTCGATGAATTCCCAACCGAAGATGTCGTGTTTGAGGCGTTCGTCGAAACAGTCGGCGTATCCGTTATCGAAACCCCAGATACGCAGCTTCTTCTCGATGGTTTCTTTGAATGTGCGAGGCACGCCGCCCCAGCATGCCTGATCGACGTCCAGCATGGCATCCAAGAGGGCTTCTCCGACGTCCCGGCTCGCGCGTTGGCAGAGCTGGAAAAAGGCCAGCTTGTCCTCTGCGGCCTTGGCTCCAAGCTTGAAGTCGATTTTCAGGTCACGAAATTCCTCCCAGACGTCGCCGAGGATCCGGTTGGCTGGCTGAGGCGCGAACCACTGAAGTGGAGTGTTTGCCTCAATGAGCAGTGGTGTCCAGGAGAACTGGATTCGAACATTCGACTGCCCCATGGAATCGCGGATGTCAGCGAGATCTTTAGCGAGCTTGAGGATTCTGTAGACGTCGCCTTCGTCTTCGCCAGGGAGGTTCGTGATCATGTAAAGCTTGAACTTTCGAATCCCCGCTCGGATGCCACGGGTGACAGCCTCTTTGACCTCTGAATCGCTGGTGCCTTTGCCGAGCAAGTCTCGCATTCGTTGACTTGATCCTTCGACACCAAGACTCACCGAATCCATTCCACCGTGAACCTGGAGAAGAATGAAGGTGTTGTCCGCGGTAAAGTCGTCGACCCGCATGCTAGGAGCATCGACTTCATCCGAGACCTTTTCGAGTAACTCGGTGACTAGTCGTCGCCGTTCGGTATACATGGGAAGGTCGGGGCTGAATGGTGCTATCCGGGTGGAGCCCATGTTGTCCTGCATATTCTTGGCGTAGTCGACGAGGTAGTCGACGGTTCGCTGTCGATACGGTTTCTGCCGGTAGGATAGAGCGCACATCGAACACCAGGCTGGGCAGCCACGGGCGACCTCGATATCCCCCGTGCCCATCGACGAGTCCGCGAACAGCAGGGGTGGATTGTCCAGAGGAGCGATGGCGTTGAGGTCTTTGACGTGGCGCTTGCGAAACGGCATGCGCATGCCGTCGATGTCGCTGGTGTAGCCGGTGACCTGTTTGGACGCATGCGGTCCAACGCCGACATGGGCCCGATCCTCGTAACCGTAAGATACCTTTACGAATCTTGGGAAATAGAGGAAGTTGAACTCTCGGGCGAGATCGGCGTAGCAACCGATTCGATCTGTTGTCCAGCGGCCAAGAGCTTTGAAAGCGCCGATGCGAGCCGTGACGCAGCCGATCCCAGGGTTGCCCGGCTCATCTTCGCACTCGCCAAGGAACCAGCAATCGACAACCGGCGCGAGGACCTCAGGGGCTCCATAGGAAAGCCCTCCGACCATGACCATCGGGCTGCTGTTGGCATCGCGTTCTTTCCAGCGGGCGGGGATGCCGGACATGGTGAGCATCTTGATGAACGACATGCTCAGGACCGGGTACGAGATCGAGGTGGCGATGACGTCGAAGTCGGTTGTCGGGTGTTTGCTCTCGATACCGAAGACGGGGATGTCGTTCTTCTCCAGCATCCGCAGATCCGCGGGGGTTGCTGGCAGGTAGAAGCGGTCGCAGAGGAAGGCGGGGTTCACGTCGTGGATCGCTTTGTAGACGGCGGGGATGGATTGGTTCCCGGCGGCGGCCTCGTAGGGCCAGGAGGCCATGAGGCACCAGCGCACGGTAGCGGTGTCCCAGTCCCGGCGGACCGCGTTCGGCTCGGTTCCAAAGTACTGGACGGCCAGATCTAGCCGGTGCGCATTGGCGTCGAGCCAGGCCTGGATGCGGGCCGGCGTCATGTGTCCACAGCCCGTTACTGCCAGGTCCAGCGCATGAGGCTGTCGGAGGGGTTGCCGGACTTCGCGGCGACGAATTTGTTGAGCCGGCGGACATCCCAGATGCCGTCGAGCGGCCACTGGCGTAACTCGTCGAGGGCGCTGTTGGCGATGACGGCGTTGGTGTACGGGCCCCAGATGCCCTTGATGTCGGTCTCGGTGTCGTCGGTGAACAGGACCAGAACGTGAAAGTCAGGGGCGGGCGGGGGTGTGTCGAAGATGGCCGCGATGCCGGGGTGTCCGAAGGTCGTCACGGCTTCTCTACCGGCAAGCCGCCGCGGCATTCCTCTTTGTCACTCGAACGGGATATACCCCGGGCCGTCAAGTGAATGACGGTAGCCGGGGCACCCCTGAGTGACGCGGCACTGCCGCGTTTTAACAACGCCGACCCCTTGGTGCAGGGCCCGACAGGGTGCGTCGCGCGCCTTGTCTGGGTCGAGGTTAGAACGAGACGGTGATCGTTTCCAGGAGGTCCCCCGAAAGATTCTCATCCCCGGCTTACCTTGGTAACGCCGTCGATGAGCCGGAGCCGGTAGACGATGTCGGCTGCCTCCAGGAAGGACTCGTCGTGGGTGACCAGGACGATCTGCACGCCGGTCTTGGTCACCAGGTCCTTGAGGAATTCGATGAGCCGCGGGAGGTAGTCGGCGCTGACGTGGGCGAAAGTCTCGTCGAGGAACAACACGGTGTCCTGACGTTGCCGCGACAGCAGGAGGATGACCAGGCGCAGCAGGAAGCCGACGGTGGCGGCCAGGCCTCCCCCGCGGGCGGTCATCACGTCGGTCTCGACGACGGAGCCGTCACCGAGGACGGAGCGCACGACGAAGTCGACGACGGGAGTCTTGGCGCGCACGCCGGGAACGAGATGGAAGGTCAGGCCGTCGTCGAAGATGGTCTGCAGGCCCTGGGTGACGAGCGTTTCGATCTGCCGCTGGGCCTTTTCCTGGCGCTCCTCGCCGATGGCGGTCAGCACGTAGGCGGCCTTCTCGTGCAGGTCGACGACCTGGTTGAGGCCGGCGATCTCGGTGAGGATGGCCTTGCCGCGGGCGGCTAGGGCGAACGCTTCGCCGCGTTGCCGGTCGAGAGTGCGGCGGGTGCGGGCGAGCCGGGTGTCAAGGTCGATCATTCGAATTCGTCCCCCCATCGCTTCTCGATGAGCTTGGGCAACTCGGAAGGGGGGGCGAAGATCCGGATTACATCCTCGGGAGCGCGATACTGCGGATCGACGTCGTCAACGCGAAAGATCTGCCCGGCGGCACGGTTGCAGTCGGACCAGGCACTGACAGCGTCCGATAGGCCGTAATGATCAGCGCCAAAGACTTCGACCGCCACGAGGGTAAGGGGCACGAGGGCCTCTTCTCGGCCCCCTGCGGCTTCGCCAAGCTTGTCGCTAAGCTGCTTCATTGCCTCGACCTTGTTCAGGATTTCTGAGCGATGCTCACCGCATGCTGCAACAGTTCCTGACGGCAGGTGGGTAATCCGAACTAGGCATTGGTCACCTCGCAGCCCTGCACGAAACACGTCGACTCGGAGGTCATCGGCGTTCACTGGCCGAGCCAATCTGCGTTCATCTGGTTCACGACGCCGACACTCCCGGTGGTGGGGTGCCTAAGGAGGAGCGGGGTGCGGCGGGTTTTGGTGTCATCCCCAAGTTTGAATCTGCAGGTCGTATCGCCGTAGGTGTTGATCATGTCGGTCAGGTACCGGTGGTTGACCATGACGGTGCGGGAGTTGCCGGAGAAGACAGCGTCAATGGTTTCGCTAGCCGTATTCTTGAACTTGTCTCTCGCGGCGACGATCAGCGTGTTGTTTTCCAGGGTCAGGGCGATTGCAGAGGATTCGACGTCGGCGTTGATGCGGATGCGGCGGATGGCGTCGAGCAGTTCGGCGCGGTCGCATTCGAGGGTGTGCCTGTTTTCCAGCGCGGGCCGCAGCATGGTTGATTCCATGTCCGGGAATTGAGCGTAGAACTTGCTGACGATGTAGACATCGGAGCCGAATCGGAAGATGCACTTGTCTTGTGACTGGCCGACGTCGATTGTGTCGAGATCCGTGATTTTGATGAGGCGCAGGAGGTCGTCGACGGCGCTGATCGGGATGCGAAGGTTGATCGGGAAATCGCTGATTCGGGTCTGCTGGAAGCGTGGGCCGTCGCAGGCGGTCAGTTTTCCGTCGCGGATGTCGATGATGTTGAGGTTCGCGCGGGAGGGGTCGCGGCTGGCTGCGTAGCGGACGGCGATGATCGCGGCGGCGAAGACTTTCCGGTCGACGGAGGTGAACTCGGCTTCTGTGATGGCCGGCATGGGCGGGTAGTCGTCGCCGCCCTGCAACTGCAGCGTCCACGATGCTCGGCCGATCTGGATTCGCGCGGTGGTGCCCTTGACATTGATGCTGACCAGGGCATCTTCGGCGGTCTTGACGATGTCGAGGAGCTTCTTGGCGGGGAACACCGCAACGCCGGGCTGGCTGACCGACACCATGGGGGTGGAGGCGATCAGGCTCATTTCCACATCGCTGGCGATGACCCGGAGCCGTTGCGGATCGAGCTGAAACTGGAAGCATTTGAGCACCGGCATAACGTCGCGGGTCGGTACGACGGTGATTGCCTTTTCCAGCAGGACCTGGAGGACGAATTTCTTGATCTCGAACGCCATCACCCAGCGGACTTCGGGCTCGGCAACGTCCTGGATGTCGTCGGCCATGATGGCGGCGAGCAAGTCAGTCGCATTCGTCATGCCTAGATTCCGATCTGGTCGAGTTTTGCGGAGATGTCGGCGACTGTGGCCTCCAACTCGCGGCGCAGATCGGTGAGCCTGGCCGCTGCTTCCTCGATGGTGCTGACGTCATAGTCGCGGTGCAGTTCAGCGTGGGCGTTGTCGTAGGCAGCCTGGGCGGCGTCGCGTGCTCCTTCGGCGCGGCTGCGCTCCCGCTGGGCGGTGGCGAGGCGCTGCTGAAGGGCGACGACGTCTTCTGCGAGGGTCACTAGGAGTCTCTCTCTGCAGGAAGCCCCCAGCCGGGACACGGGGGCTGGGGCCATTGGTATTCGACGGCGTGGACGGTGTCGTCCACGAAGACGTCGCGCTGGCGGTGGAATACGACGGTTCCGTTGCGGACACGGAAGTCGCGGCTGCAGAACCGGCAGGTTCCCCGCGGTTTCTCTGTCATGCCCTCCTCCGACCAGGTTCGGCCCAGCCGTTCGGTGGACTGAGGAGCACCCACAACCAGCACTCGCCTGTGGTGGTGCTCATCGTCGGTATTTCCAGGCGCTCAGGGGAACCGTCGTCATCGGTCACTACTTCAGCGCTCAGGCCGAGCAGGTACACACGCTGCTGCTGGGTCCCATCTGGCCACCAGCGGGCAACGTCGTCATCTGTCAGAGGTCGACGCACACCGCGGCGCATGCTCCACGGCCACCGTTGCCACGGCCCCGGCGCTCCCAGACAGGCGGTGCAACCGCAAGGCTTCTCGGTCATACCGTTTCTCCGGCGGCGGCGGAACGAAGGCCGGTGGCGAGCTCGCCGAAGGCGTCGATGCTGGGCTGCTGGAATCGGCTGCAGGCGTGCCGGACGTCGCAGAAGTGGCAGGTGGCGGTGTTGTCCGTGCACTGGCGGGTGCCGGCCCAGACGTCCTGGGCGTATCGCTCGATGCGCGCCAGCAGATCCCAGCGAGCGGTGTCGGTGACTTCGAACGCGAGGATCTGTTCGGCACACATCGGCTGGATGAGGCCGACGAAGCGGGTCTTTGTTCCGCTCGCGGCCCACACAGCGATGTCGTAGAACGTGAGCTGAGCTATCACCTTTCGCCAGTATTGGTCGTCGGCGGTGCCCTTGAGGTCCCAGACGACCGGACCGCCGTTGTCAACGAGCAGGTCCATCTCGCCAGTGAGCAGGATGTCTCGGGGCAGGCCGTTACGGTCGGCGACGGACAGCGGCACCTTGAACCACTTGCCGTGCTCGTAGGGGTACGGGAGAACGTGAGCTTCGAGAATGGGTTCGAGGCGGTCGACCAACTCGACACAGAAGTCGCGGACCCGGTCTCGGTCGACGGCGTCGCGCCAGCGAACCATGTTTCCCTTTCCGCGCTCGGCGTTCTCCATTTCGTCCATTGCCACGGTGACGAGCCTTCGACTTCCCGCGCCGCGCATGATCGGGTTGTCCAACCAGTCGCGCATGACCCGGTCGACAACCATCCCGGCGAAGAAATTGCGAATATTGGTCACTTTGGACCGCTTACCGTCGCGCTGGAGGAAGCTCTTCTCCTTACATTCCTCCCAGGTCCTAATCGCAGACCAGCTGACCCGAATCGGCTTAGTCATCGCGAGCCGCCCGATTGCCGGGCCACTGCCCGGCGACGTTTCCGGGACGGCGGATGTCGGAGGGGCAGGCGATCAACTCGTAGGCGGTGAAGGTGCCGTCGCTCACGATCACCGGCTGGTGGCCGGTAAAGCAGATGCCCCACAACTGGCGCAGGGCTTGCCATTCCGGCTGGGCGTCACAGAACTTGCACTCGCCGGGAGCATGCAAGATCGCCGGATCGCAATGCGGCGCGGTCATCTCGTCGAGAGTCATACCGATTCCAGGAGCTTCTCGATCACGGCGACCAGGGCCAGATCCTGTTGGGTCTCGCGCACATGGGCCAGCACAGTGTCCGTACTGGACATGTCCAGCCGCGTGGCCTGGACGGAATCGAGGAAGTGGCTCAGGTTGAGCCTGGCGGCTTTGGCCGCAGTGGCCTCCTGGAGGCGGAAGACTTCGCTGGCGGATTTGGCGTTGAGCTCCTGATGGGTAATCTCGCCGGTCTGGGAGTTCCAGATCGCCACGGCCGGCACGCGAGTGAGGTTGTGCTCGTGCAAGCTGCCGCGAGACAGAGCGCCGCAGTTGGAGAAGGTGACCCCGTCGACCTGGTAGATGCCGTGCGGCTCGTGGACGTGGCCGTAGTGGACCGTGCCGCGGCTCCCCATCGCCTTCGCCCACAGCCTGGCTGGGAAGTTCTCGAACTTCAACTCCTGGCCCGGCGGGTAGAGCGGAGCATGGGTGACCACCAGTCGGTGGGGGTCGGGGGTTTGATCGTCGCGGTAGCCGGCAAGGGCATCGGTGACGTTGGCGTCGTCGAAGGTCATCAGCCAGGGCACCCCGTAGACGGGGCTGCCGTCGGCGTCCTCCATCCACCCATCGAGTAGTTCGATCGCGCCCGAGGCGCAGGCGACGCCGAGGGGTTGGGTCTCGCGGAGCGAGGCGAGGCGGTCGTGGGAAAGATCATGGTTTCCGGCAACTGCATAGATGGGTACCAACGCCTGCCGAGCCCAGTCGATCAACCTCAGAACCGTGCCGTGACTCGTTCGCGACGGTGTCTTGTGATGGAAGATGTCACCCGCAAGGATGACGCTCCCGTCACGCGATCGGGCGAGTTCCGCAGCCTGCTCCAGGAGGTCGAACAGGTCGTCGAGGTACGTGTCTGTGCAGCTAGCGGGGGCGCGATCGCTCAGATGAGCGTCATTGATCAGTACGTACTCACTCACGCTGCCTATACCGGCGGCGGAGGGGCTGGTTACGCTTGCCGCTCGCAAATACCCCGGTAGGAGCCATGCCCGATAACTACGTGTTCCCCGCCCACAAGATCCCCAACTCCACCCGTGACATCAGCGCCGACGTGCTCGACGCGAACGGGCGGATGCGAGTGCTTCCAGCGAGCTTCTGGGCGGCAACGACCCGCTATGAGCGGGCCAAGTTCGGCCACCTGAACGGGATCTACAGCTTCCCGACGATCGAGTTGGTGGAGCTCCTCAGGGATCGGATCGCTGGTCGGAAGGCTATCGAGATCGGCGCAGGTCACGGCGTGCTCGCCGAGGCGCTCGGCATCCCGGCGACCGACAGCAAGCAGCAGGAACAGCCGAAGTACGCGGCAATATACAAGGCCGTCAACCAGCCAACAATTCGCTATGGCGACAACGTGATCGAGATGCCGGCCAGCCGAGCCGTCCGCATACACCGGCCGGAGGTGGTCATCGGCTGCTGGGTCACCTACAAGTGGCGTAGGGACCGGCACCTGGCTGGCGGGAACGAGAAGGGGATCGACGAGGAAGAGGTGCTAAGGGGCTGTCAGGAATACATCTTCATTGGCAACGAGAAGGCGCACCAGGCCAAACCGATCCTGCAGCTTGAACACACCACCGAGTACCCCACGTTCGTGTACTCCCGCAGCCATCACGAAGCCCGGGAGTTCATCGCGACCTGGAGGGGCTCCGGACGTTGAGCAGGCCATGAAGCCCAAAAAGGGACACCCCTGCTCAGCCTGGTGCGAGGAGCAGCTGAAAAGCATTGTCGAAAATCTGCGGCTCCGGGGTGAAGTCGACGACGATTTCCAGGTCGAGTTCATCGCCCTCCGCGGGTGGTTGGTGTTCATCCCGAAGGGGACCTACACGCTCAAGTGTCGCCACGGTCGCGAGTGGATGCTCCGCGAAGTCGAAGGTCCTGTTCCGGGGTGAGTTCCTGGTCGAGGGGGTAGGGCAGCTTCGACGGGTCGTTCTGGGCAATCGTCAACAGGCTGGCCATGTAGGCTCGGGCCTCCGTGAAGTCGGTGTGTACCGTGCCGTCCTGGAAGACGATCCGGGCCGTTCCCGGTGTCGGCTTGGAGATATAGCCGAACGCCTCACGGCCGGTGACCTGCTGAAACTCCAGCTCCATGGCCTTGATCTCGGCGATGAGCCGATCTTCGCTGTTCATGCCGACATGATGGCCCACGGCTCTCGACGGGTCGAGTCAAACACCTGATAGGCGGGGTTATCAGTTGCGGGGCTGTCGCGCAGGCCCGGACGCTGCATAGACTCGCCCTCCGGCACGCGACGGGAAGGGTGGCCCTGGCATGGCTAGTTCGGTGGAGGAGCGATTTGTGTCCTTGGAGGCGGCCCAGTTCCGGCTGGAGCGCGACGCCGCAGTAGCCGACTCGGCGCGAGCAGAAGCGGCAAAACACCTGGCAGGCCGGGTCGAGCACCTCACCAACGCGGTCAGCACCTTGTCCGAGGACGCGCGAGCGTTCCGGCACGAGACGAACGAGCGGTTCGATGCCGTCGATACGCGGCTGGGATCGCTAGAACGGGGACAGGGGGAGCACTCGGCGATGCTCCAGGCGCTGCTCACCCACTTCAAGATCGAGCCGCCGACAGCTAGCTAGCTAGCCAAACAGAGGCCGTAGTTCTGGCCCCGCTTGCGGACCTGCCACCGAGCCGAGACGATCCCGCGTTCGATCCGCTCGGCATGCTGGAGAAGGTCCGTCAGGTCGGCGACGAACATCGGAAACGACCGCAGGTCTGCGGCGTCAACCGGACGCCAGATGACGTACTTCGCGGAACGACCTGACACCACGCGATCGAGACGCAAGGTGGCATGGAAGGGATCATTGGGCAGCCAGACCACTGCCGTGTAAGGCGATGCCCAGTGCTGGAGGCTACCGATGGCGGTGAACGGGGCGGACGTCAGCGAGTTCGTCTTCGGCGGCATCTACAGCGCCTCCCCGCAGACTTCGAGACCGTCTGCGGGCCACAGGAACCAGGAGAAGTCGCTACCGTCAGGGCGAGGACCGAGCACACCCAGGATGGCGACTTCTCCGCCGTGGTCGCAGTAGGAGACGTAGGAGCACCTGACCTGAGCCTCGTACCCGAGCCAACAGTCCTTCTCGGCTCCCCCGACGATCCTGACGATCTGACCCGGCTGGAAGGTGAACTGGGACTGGTCGGGGTCAGCCATGGATCTCCTGTCCGCAGGTCGGGCAGATCCCGGCCTGCTCCAAAGTGAGCTGGAGTTCCCGCTCCACGGTGACGGCGGCTGCGGTGAGCGCGAAAGCGTCGCTGCGGGCACGCTCGAACCGTGCCTGTTTGGCGGCAAGACCGCGCAGCCTGCCGTCCAGGTCCAGGAAGCGGGTCAGCGCGGCGTCGAGTGGTCCGCCGTCTGGCACCTGCGGAAGGGTGGCCTTGTCGATCGCCCGTTGCGCAATCCGGACCGTGCGCAACGCGGTGTCCAAGCGGCCGGCCTGGGATTCAAGCTCCTTGCGCCGGCCAGCGAGTTTCTCGACCTGGTCCAGTAGTGCCAGGCGCTCGCTGAGGCCCGAAAAGGCGGCCAGGGACCCCTTGATGTCCTCCAGGTCGGCCTTGCGTGTCTTGAGCGTGCTGGCGGCGTTGGCGCGGATCCGGTTGCCTGCTCGGACCGCCTCGAAGACCCGGGTGACGTTGGTGAGCTCGGCGAGCTCTCGGGCGATCGTCGCGCCGGACTCATCGAGCAGGTAGGGCTTGTCGAACTGGCTGGCGAAGTTGATGCTGCCGCGGTCGGTGACCGGGTCGATCCGCAGGGCCTTGGTGACGAGTTCGGGGACCTCTCCAGCGAGCTTGGTGAAGGTCAGATTGGTGCCGGCGGCATCACAGAGCTTGTAGGCCCCGGACCGATCGGAGCGTTCGAGGGTGATCGTGTGGGTGTCGGTGTACCCAGTGATCGCCATCTGCTTCTGACCGCGGGTAATGACCCCGGAGCCGCGGACGTTGCTGGCCAGCGCGCGAAAGGCCCGAATCAGCGCGGATTTCCCGGAGCTAGAGGGTCCGACGATGACGGTGAACGCGCCGAGATCGAGCTCCACCCGCCGGAGGCTCTGGAAATTGCTGATCTCGATCCGATTGAAACTCACAGCACGGGCCCCTCGGGGCGATCCAGAGGGCACGTCTGCCGTTCGACGCTCATCTCGCGTACCGCCACATCATCGCGCTGTAGGAGTCCGGGAGATCAGGCCAATCAAGATCCGGCTCGTCGACCTTCATGTTGGCCACGTAGGTCAACAAGCGAACGAGCTTCCAGGTCAGGTCGCTGTTCTCCCGCTTCAGCCGCTCCACCTCAGCAGCAAGGTGAACCTTGCTCTCACTCACGGTTGCTCCTTCGGCCTCTCGCTCCTGCACGGCCTCTATACGTCTGCAGGCCGCCGCGAGTCCGGGGCGGCACACTCGTAGGTGAATCCCTCGCCAAGCAAGACCGCCAGGTGATGGCGCTCCCAGAGGACATCCACCACGTCACGGCCCTGCGCTCGGAGGACGGCGATCCGGGCCTTCATGTCGGCAGTGGCCACCTCACCGCGGCCCGACTGATCGCTCATGGCCCGTACAAACGGACGAAGTCTGCCCCGACGTGCGACTAGAGCAGACTTCGTCTGGGCAGGAGGACTATCCCTTATAGGCGTTCGGGAAAGCGTGCGCAGGGGCGGCATCAAGCGAATGAGGGGTAACCGCGACTTCCGCGCGCAACGCGCCGAAGGCGTCCATCCGCAGCGACCAGGTCACCCGGCCAACGAACGTCGAAACCAGCACCGAGCCGTCAGGGTCCGCCCGATCGACGTACCGGATCTCGACCTTGCCCTGATCCGGCGAGTCCGGGATCGTCAGCGACTTCAACTGCATCATGCCAGCGCTGCGATCCACGTCGAGACGATCAGGCCGCTCGCGATGCCGATGATCTTCCGCCGGTCCATCACCTCCGGGAGATCGTCGTTCCGCGCGGCCCAGATCGACCCCAGATACAAGACGGTGACGGCCCCCGCCGCGCTGTACTTCAGAGCCTTCCGCGACTTGCTCACCCAGCTTCTCCCTCACAACGACCATTTTGATGTATTCGAGAGCCCGGCGGACCCGGACCAGCGCCCGATGGGCGCGCCACAACCGGAGCGGAGGCAGCGATGCCCGGACACTCACGAATGCGTTCCCAGGGAGGAGGGGTGGTCCAGACGCACCCACCTGCGTCGCCCCACAAGACCACCCCTCAACTCCCTCAATGGACGCTGCTCCGTCCACCGGGATTATGTGCCGCCTGCGTCAATAGGACGGCTTGGCTTTCCGGCGGGACTACCTTCCACACGCATACCTGGGGAGGAAACACTGCGCTGGAGGAAGCCGGAATGCACAGGCCGGGCGGCGCGGCCCGCTTTTGTGTCGCCTGGCGCTTAGCGCCTTGGCCCGGTCACCCGGACGTCAGGATGGACGACGCACCCAACACACCCCCCGACAGGGCAGTGGCGGAGGCCGGACTTGAACCGGCGACCTCTGGATTATGAGTCCAGCGAGCTACCTGCTGCTCCACTCCGCTTTGAGACGGGGAAAGGCGATCAGGCTGGCGGACCCGATCGCACCTCCCCGCTCAGTCAGTGTAACTGCGGTGGGCATGTCGGGGTAACGGGTGATTCAAGAAAGAAAAGAAGATCCCCATCGCGAGCACCCATAGCCCTGTCCCGAGAAACCAGAACGACCACATCGTCCGTCGGTTCGCCGAGAACAACCAGGACGCCAGCCCGAAGGCGTTGAACACCATCCCGCCGAGCAACAACGCGCTGACCGCGGCAAGAGCGAGATCGAAGCGGCGCTGCGACGCCGTCACGAACCTGCCAACCGCTGCACCGATCCGCCTGACGCCGCGCCCGTGCTCGATCCGTGCTCGATGACTTCGAACAATCCGACCCGAGGTCTCCGGATCGTCCAGGCCAGAGATGACCGAGCCGTCGGTTCGATAGAACTGACGACCCTGTGGCTCCGCGGGAGCAAGAAAACGTTGGGTGCTCAGGACAGACCCCTATCCAGCGATCCAGGCTCAATGACTAATGCGCGCGAGAAGTGGCGTACGCCGGTTTGTTTCGTGGCCACGAGCTCGGCTGTCCGAGGATCTCCCTCGACACCATGCCCGACGTACGCACTACACCCGGGGCGACCGGGCGATGAAGAACGCAGGGGCTTTGTTTCGTAGCCACCAGCGGGGTCGTCCAAGGATCTCCCTCGGCACCATTCGCCCCTGCGTCCGTCTGTGAGTGGCCGGCTTTGTTTCGTGCGCCTATCAAACGGACGAGCCGGAGGTCTCCTCCGGCACCATGCGCCGGCCACACCCACCTAACGGCGCACAGTTGCGAAGGTAACGGCCGGACTTCGCGTCCGGCCCATCATTCTCAGCAGGCCAGAGGATTGAACCCATGCCTGCTTTCAGCGTGTTGTTCGAGATTGTCAACCCGGTCAGTCACCCCGAGCACTACTGCCCAAACTGCGGCGAGCACCCCATCCGCGAGGCCCAGGACGTGCCCGAGCAGGACTGGACCGCGGTGGCCGCTCGCCACGGATGCGAGGCTGACGCCTTCGACCACTTCCAGGGTCTGGTCTCGCTGATCCAGGAGCGCGAGCTCATCCGCAACGTGTCGATTGAGCCCGCCCGCGACGCGGACGTGCAGGAGCCGCCTCAGGACTCGCCGGCAGAAGCCGTCCGCGAGTAGACGGCGAGGTCGCCTTCAGCCCTCAACTCGCGCTGCAGACGCCGCCGAACCCGGCGCGGGTGCGAGCCGCGGTCCGGGCAGTCCAGGCCGGGTTCGGCGTTGCAGATCCAGCACCAGGGCCGCTTGTACCTCCCCGGCATCCGGGTAATCCCTGCCGACGCCTGCACCAGATCCCCTCACCAGATTTTTTTGTTTTTTGAAAGAGTTTCATCCGGCTTCGGAGTAGAACATCCACCCGGTCATCGTGGTGATCCAGCGGTAGCCGCACTCGACGCACTCGTGATCACCGAGCGGCGCTACCACCATGTCCTGGACCGATAGTGACTGAGTGTGATCCACGAAGTCGCCTTCGAAGATCTCTCCGCACCGCGGACACTCCACGTTTTCCGTGAACACCAGGCCAGGCGAAGCAGAGTCGGAATCGAAGGAACGGGGCACCAAGACCCTCCTGAGAGAGCAAGCCGAGCCCAAGATGATCTAGAAAAGCTCGCTCGCTCAGTTCGCTTAGTTATTGCTGTGGAACCGGCGATTGAACAACTGTCGTAGATACAGTTGATCTTGCTCCTGGATACACCCTGACGTTGATCGATCTCACTACAAACGGGTAGAGCCGCGATCACCCTGTGCCCATCGCTGACCTGGCCGCCGAGTGGAAGCAATTTGATCGCTGAGCTGCGCAAACTGCTCTTCCAGCCAGCCCTGCATGTTGTCTTGGAATTCGTCCAGGACTTGACGCATGACTACCCCCACCAGTGTGTGCAGCGTCACTTTGTCGAGCAGTTGAACCTCGGGATCGGTGTTTTGGGCCGCGTGCCACTGGTCGTGGAGTTCCTGGTCGCCAACCCCTATGCCGCACTCGGGACAGGCCCGCCACGCCGAATTCGTTACGGTCGGTAGCAATGGCTGGGCCAGGGCGAAGGCGTTGCTTGCCTTCACCTCCCAGGAGTCCTCCGGCTTGATGGGCTCCTCGACCACTTTGCTGGGCAAGGCCTCTTCCACAGATGCCCCTTCCGCGCTCTCGGTCAACGTCGTAGACGGCTCAGAATCCTCGGGGGGTACCTCGGTATACCCCCCGGCCTTTTCGGGGGCCTCAGCGTCTGGACGCGCGGCCTCTTCGCCCTTCTCCGCCTCGCCCGCCGTCGAGCCGATACCCCAAACCTGGAATCCCGGCCGCTTGCGAATCTGTTTCACGCCGTTCTCGGTACGCTGCTGTACCCCGCGGCCCTTCCAGGACGAGATCGTGACCTGCGCGCAGGCGCGGGCCCCGTAGAAGATCCGCTCGCTTTCGGTGAGGGTCGTCTCGGCTCGCTGGTCGTTGCGGAATCGGCGGCTGCTCTCCAACCGCTCGTTGTACTTGCGCAGCGACCGGCCCGGCGGAACGGTCGCTGCCAGCCGGTCGCGGATCTCCAGGTATGGGTGCCACTCTTCGTTTTCCAGCAGCCGGAACAACGTCTTGGTGTCGTCGCTAGGCGGCGTTGCCATGGCGTTCACCCCTCCATGTCCTTCAGCGTCTCCATCGCCACTTGAATCTCCAGGATCTTCTCCACGACATCTTTCAGCCGAGCTTCGATGACATCCCTGTCGTGAACCGTGCGGATCTGCGAGACCAGCGCCTCCGGGTCGCAGTTCGTCAGCAACCCGATCCCGGCGACCAGCGCGTTCTTCGGCGAGTTCACCCGCTTCGCCAGCGCCTTCTTCGCGGCGTTCTCCGCCACCAAGAGCCGCTGCTGCTCGGCGACGATCGCCAGCTGCTCTGGTTCGCTCTTGCCGGTCCGGATCGCCTTGCACATATCCCGGACCTGGTCGATGGTGAGCTTGTTCTCGGCGGCGAGCTTCCCAGCCGCGAAAAAGACCGCCTCCATCTTGATGCCGTTCAGGTACTGCTTCGTCGTCGTACCAAGATCAGTGAATCCGTGAATCCGAAGGATCTTCGCCCGCTGCTCAGCCTCGGCCGCTGCACGGGCATTCCGCAGCTGCGTGACCGTAATGCCGGCCGCCTCCGCAGAGACGTCATCGCCGTGGCCAATCGAGACCAAATGGAAGGCTTGCCGGATCCGCCATTCCAGCGGCGGGGTCACGCCGTGGCTGGCGTTCGCCTCGACCGTCAGCAACTGAATGAGGTCGCTGTCGGTCTTCTCGTCGATGATGATGCCGAAGATGTATTCGCGTTTCTGGCGGAACGCGGCCTCGTGCCGGTTGTTCCCGTCGACGATGACCAGCCGATTACCCATGGGATAAACCACGATCGGCGGGAACAGCCGACCGGCCCGCAGCGCAGCCTGGAACCGTTCGATCGACTCCGCCACGATCGGGTCGCGCCGGGCCTGGTTCGCCCGAGACCGTCTCGTGTCAATCATTGACATCGGAATCTCGATCGCCGGCGCATATCGCACCCCGCGGCGCTGCAACCAGGCCTCGACCTGGGTTGCCGAGGCCGTTTCTTCAGACACTTCTAGTGTGTCGTGCTCGTCAACCTTCTTCGCCTGCCGTCGAAGCCAGTCCGTCGCCTGGGCCTGCTCCAGCTTCGGACTCACTTTGCCCCCCTGAGCTGTGACAACTAACCCCTCCGTCTTCCAGACAGACCTAACGGCACCTCTACGATCCGGTGACGATAGATATGCCCTGCGTGGACGAGAAAGACCAGAAAAATGCCCATTCGTCAATCAGTCACCGCGAGTGACCTGCAACGAATGGGTATTCACATTCTCTGGCCGTTGCCAACGGGAGTCACTCGTTCGAGGGCTTCTGGGTGCGCGTCAGGAGGGGGGCGCGGGCCGCCGCGTTCGGTCGCCGCGCGCCCGGTTTGCGAACCGGCCGGCGTTGCCCCGGCCATCCTCTCAGCGCCGCCTGCGCCTCGCCCTTGGCCGACCGCACCGCCTCTGACCTGCGCAAACGCGATGGTGTCATTTGGCAGTGTTGACGTTGGCGATTGCTGTAAACTACCCCTATGCCGCGCCAGCGTAAGCCCAAGGTCATGATCGATCTTCCGTCGCCCGCGCCGCACCCCCACCCAGACGGTTGCAGCTGTGTCCTGACTCAGCCCTACATCCGAGTCTCCAGGGTCGGCGATCGAAAATTCTTGATCTCGCCCGAGATTCAGATGCGCGCGATGGACGAGTGGGCAGTCAGGAACAACAGACGGCTTTTGCCCCCAGTGTGCGACATTAACAAGAGCGGAAGAACGTTCCGCAAGCGCTCTGTCGATAAGATCATCGCCGCCATCAAAGATGGCCACTATCGTCACGTCGTCCTGTGGAAGTGGTCGCGCTGGGCGCGGAACCAGGCTGAGTCGGCCGTCTATTCGTCGTACGTACACAGCGCGGGTGGGCGGGTCGACTCTGCCACAGAAGACTTTGACTTGGACACAGCTATTGGACGTCTCGGTCAGGGCATGACAGGTGTTATTGATCAATATCAGAGCGAGCTGATCTCGGAAAGTTGGAGCAGCGTTCACGCTTTAAGGCGAGAGGATGGACTTCCGCACGGCGGACGGGAAAGATTTGGTTACGCCTATGGCGAGACTGTAGTCAACGAAGAGCGCCGGAAGCGCTATACCAAAAATGACGAGGCTCCCATCCTCATCAAGGCGTACTGTGATTGGCTCGACGGAAAGTCGTTCATCAAGATTGCTCAAGAGCTAAATGCAGCGACATTCGTGACAATGCTCGGAGGACGCTGGACTCCGCAAGGTGTCGCTCGAATGATGGACACTGGTTTCGCCGCCGGCCTGATCCGTGAGCGGTCGGAGGGAATGAAAGAGAAAATAAGGGGCAAGCAAGTCGGCGCTAACTCGATCCTGTCGTACGACATCTGGCGTACAGGCAGCCATGAGGCAGTCATCGAAGCAAGCATCTGGGACACATACAAAGCAAGGCGAGTCGCTGCAAGTGGCCTACCGCCCAGGTCAAAAGCCCCGGTCCACGCTCTCTCAGCAATCATGTTCTGTACTGAGTGTCGTCGACGCTTGACTACGAAGTACGCAGGCGCGGGACGAACGCACCAATGGCAATGCCCTTGGCAGAAGAGCTTCCATCCAGGGGTTGCCGTAACGGTCAACAACCGCCTCGCACTTGTTGCGGTTCGTGAGTGGGTACGGGCCGAGATCGGCGACGAGTTGCCCGTTGCGAAAGCGACCAATACTGCGCGTGAAGAACAAGCAAAGCGCCTCGCTGACGCCCAGACTCATCGTCGGGCGCTCAGTAACCGGATTGGCGAGCTAGAAGGGATGATCAATAATCTGACGATTCAGATTGCGACTAGCTCGCCAAGTGTCGCGGCGCGGTTCATCAGTTCAATCGAGGTGTGGGATTCGGAAATCGATCAGCTGCGCGCGGAACTCGCGCGCAGTGCTCCGAGGCCAAGGGCGCAAAAGGATCAAGAAGCCCTTCGAGCGCTCGATGCGGTATGGGGCGAACTGCCGCCTAGCGTTCTACACGAAGCACTTGCCAAAGTGATCTCGCGGGTTGAGGTATCGCCTCGGTCGGAAATTTCGACCCGCGCATCTGCAGCCGATCGAGTTTCCGCGATCGGCGTCTGGGAGGACCCGAGCACCGATGAGTGGCTGGCTTCAAGACCAGCGTAATAGTGACCAATCACTGACATGAACGCTGCGATTGCCTGGTCTTTAGAGACAACTGTCACGTCCTCCTTGCGTGTTCGAGGGGCCGTGGATGCGGTCTGCTTCAACCCCGAAAGAGTGAAGATCCCCTGACCGTGAAGCTTGATCGCTACACTGCGGCCATGACTCGTACTCAGGGGTACCCTCACAGCAGGCTGCTCACGTTCATGTACCTCCTCAGCGTGCTGCTTGTCCTCGCCGATTGCGCGTCGTTCGTGCGGACCGGAACGGTCACGCAGGCGGAGACCGCCTTGACGATCCTGGCCTCGCTGGGCCTGATTTTCTACGGCTCGAAGCTCTAGATCTGGGCATCCTGGCCAGCCGATCGATCGTTACGCCAGGCATGGCGCTGGAAAACATCACGGACGAAACGCGAGAGCTTGTCGCGAAGGAGCTTCACGAATGGATCAAGGAAGCTGAGGTCGATCTCGCTAAAGCTAGCGAGTGGCTTCAGCGGGTCGCCCCGAACGGCGATTCGAGCAAGATCTCCGCTTGGGTCTCGATGGTCACCTTCTTGAAATGCGGCGGGAGACGTTGATCGAGGTCTGGGAGATGGCCGCCGACAAAGCCTGGCCTGCTTCCGAGTGACATTCACATGTCGAGGGGTCACCGGAGAAAGCAGCAGAAGTCAGATCCTGGTCTGACGTTTCATCCCGAGTCGATGCTTTGCCGCAAGGTCAGATATCCGACTGAGATCGAAGCGAAGATCCGGTTGGCGTTGGTCGCCGGCCGCGACGGCGACAAGGTCGAACAGCGGTGCTACCCGTGCAACAAGTGCCGGGGCTGGCACCTGACTGGCAGCGCGAGGCGGCCCACGATTGAGTGATAGTCGCCTGTCACGCCACTATTACCGTCAGGATGGGTGGCGTGACTTCTTTACCTCAACGCAGCAAGCCGTCCGCCGAGACCATCGCGGCGGTGAAGGGCGAGATCCGGGTCGCGAACGAGTTGCTTGCTAGCTTGATCGTCAGCATGAACGCGATACGCCCCGAGGGGCCGCGCCCAAGCGAGGAAGTGCTGATCTCATCGCTGTCTGCCGCGTTACTTGTGTCCGCGGACCAGGTGCATGTTCCTTTGCTGGCGGCGGTCGCGATCTACCGCCTGAGTGGCCTTGAGCAGCCCCGATGATTCCCGAGCCGGCCGCGCGGACACGAGCACGGGCGGTGATTGATCAAGACGTCGCGCGAGCGAACGGGATGATCGACAACGCCATCAAGATCCTGCAGCAGATAATGATCGAAACACCAAACCTGCCGATCGAGACCCAGATCGCGGGTCTTGTCCTTTCGCTGCGGCGAAGCTTGAAGGCTGACGACATGAGCATCCTCGCCGCTGTCATGGTGCGTCGGCTGGCCCACTTGAAGGATTCGCAGTGACGTGTGAACGTGTCGTCGAGGGCTGCGCTGACTGCCTGGCCGAGGCGGAGTACCGAGGTCCTCACGAGTGCAACCTGCTATGTTCGCTGTTCGGCGAGGGGAAACATCGGTCCGAGGAAGTCCACCTCGCGACACATGAGCCGCAGCGGTGCTTGGCCTGCCGTGCCATGCTCGACGACTACCGCAGCATCAAGACCTACCGTGTGCGGTTGTGCCGGTCGAGGGTCTGCCAGCAGTGGTACTGCCCGGAGTGCGAAACGACGGCCGCTACAGCCGGCCCGATTGATTGCCCAACCTGCGGATGGTTCGTCAGGCCGGGCCGCCTCCGGTTGATGCACTCGCGCTACCGGCGAAAGAAGGCTACGTGGTGAACGCGCTGGAACTTCCCTCTCGCGATGATCTGGTCGAGATCGTGGCAACCTGGATTCGCGCCGAGGAGGCGCGCCTGCGTCAACTGGACTCGGAACTGGAGACGCTGCTCGAAGCGGACCAGAGCCACATGCCGACCATGATCACCGTCGCGAAATGTCGGTCTCGGCTGCGGGCCATGATCCGGGTTTGGGAATTCGCGACCCGGGAGATCTGGAGGTCGTCGAGGTGAGCCACCGTAACCTGATGTCGGGGGTCTACCGGCATTACAAGAACCACCTGTACCTGGTCCTGGGCTACGCGGGCGACGCCAGCATCGACGGCAGGGTCGTGGTGGTCTACGTCGGGCTGGACCTGGACGGGGCGAAGTCGTCATTCCGGATGCGGGTGCGCGAGGAGGAAGACTTCTTCGCCGTTGTCGATCCGGCGACCGGTTTGGGCGTCGAACCGGGCCAGGAAGGTGTTCCCCGGTTCGTGTACCTCGGGCCGGCGGTCAATCTTTGATCCCGCGTCTCGCAAAGCGGGATGGCGTGCAAGTTGCATTGCGATACGTCCGAACCGAGTGATGTGCAACTTGCAGAAACCGCTGAGGATAAGGATCTGCTGGCCCAACCCGGGCGAAGTGTGCCTGGAGGGTGGGTGTTGTCATTGCCAGGACCACCCAACTCGGTCTGTGGCGCTGATCTGGGCGTATGCGCGCAAGGTCGGCATGCTTAAGGCCTTGGCCCGCCGGGAGAACTGGCAGGGATGATCTAGTGGTTCGGCCTTGTCCAGCGCGAAGGAGAAATCTCCTTGGCTTTCACTCATGTTGGGCAGTAGACAGAGCGTCGATGATCTAGCTAATGTCGTAGGCAAGCAGTAAGAAGCGAGACCGTTCGAAGCATCTCCACCCGAGGTCCACGGAACGCCTTTTGCCTCGCTCGGCATTCCTCCGTGGCTTTCGCTCGCGTTGAGCAGCATTCGATCGAATCGTTCGCTGGGGACACGAATTGCCGGTCGAGGTTCCCCGGTTACTGTCAGGTCGGTGAGAGCAGGTTCGCCCGTCCTCCGCCAGGGACGGCTGCTCTCATCGGCTGGCCAAAGGCGTTGTTCGGTGGGCTGTGCCTGGTCCGCCACTCGCCTTGTCCCCGGAGGCTGGGTGGCCGCCGAAGGACGAGGCAACAGCCGGGCAGGGGATGCAGACCTCACCCGGCTGGCAACACCGCACTGGCGACGGGCGGCACTGGCATCGGCCGCTGAAGGTCGCCTCCGCGAGTGGGGTAATCCGGTCAGGTCAAACCGCTACCTCCCGACCGCGATAGGCCCACACCGCCGAACGATGACGCACGGAAGGGACGGGTGGTCAGATGGGTGGGGACTAGGTGACGACCCTGCGCATGACGAGATCGGTTGGAAGCCGGGCTGGTGAGGTTCAGCCCGGCTTTCGTCTGTAGTGGATCCAGGCGGGTAGCCTCGGAATCCTCCTGCTGGGTGAAGGCCAGGGGCGATCCTCCTGGCCTTCCGCAGTCCCGGGGTCAGGGTCGCGGGATCTGCTCGAAGTCGACGCGCACGTTCGCGCTGGCGACGGCGAGGGCTTGATTGAGCGATGTGCAGGTGCGGGCGGTCGGGACGAGCCCGCGGAACCGCAGGCGAGGCACCACGGCCAGCGTCTTGCCCTTCTCGTCGACGAGCTTGACCTGGAAGCGATACCAACGAGGCATTACTTACCCTTCTTCCTTTTCCGCCGTTTGGCCGGGCGAGGCGGGGTTGATTCGAGAGCCGCGCGTATCGCGGCGACATCCCCGCGGCGGCCGTGGACGTGGACCGACTCAACGTCGCAGCCGGGCTCCCAGCGAGGACCGACCAGGTGCCAGCGACAACCCGGCCGGGCGTCGGAGAGGGTGACCGGTTGCCGGCAACGGCACACAGCGCCGGCAAGAAGGCGCTGAGCGAGCGCGAACGCCGCATTGGCGGGCGAGGTGTGCCCGTCCACCATGATCCTGGCTCCGACGAACGTGGCGTGGGCGTACCAGTTCGCCTCGGCGACGGGCACGTCTTCGTTGAGGTGGCCGATTTTGAATTCGGACGATCCGCTGCGGCCAACAAGATCGGCACAGGCCTTGACGATATCGTCGTTCTCGTACTGAATCACACTTCGCTCAACGATCCGACGAGCGTTTAGGGGCGCGGAATCGCATTCGAGTGAACCACCTGGTCAAGAACCTGATGCCTGGCCTACGGTGGATTCGTGGTGAGCGAGCAGAGCCGGGCGCAGCGCTGGCACGACACGGATCACGGCAGCGAGCGCGGGGTGCCTCTGCGCCGCAGCAAATTCATTTGGCCCCGGCCGGATCGGGATGTTGTTGCGTCCTCGGCCTGCTGGTGTTGCTGCGCGCCTTGCAACCCTGACTCCGAGGGTCGTTGGAATCCGTTCTGGTCCCTGGCGCAAGCCGAGATGACCGCGCGCGTCCCTAGCTAGGCGTCCTTGCTGAGTCGGCGGGCGGCGCGTGCCATCATCATCTCCTCCTGGACCTCTGGAGGCAGTTGGCTTAGCTCGGCCTGTCCTTCGTCAACGCACTCCCAGAGATACCGGATAAAGAGCGTCCTGTCCGTACGCTGCCTCTCCCGGCGAGCGCGAAAGATGCGAATCGGCAGCAGCAGGCCGTTAAAGATGACCCCGTTCAGGACAACGACCAACGCGATTCGGGCGTTGACCTGCGCAACGAGAACCATCAAGAGGGAAACCGCGACACAGCACAGGGCGGCCTTGTCCAGCCAACTGCACTTCTTCCAGAACGTCCTCATTCGAGGCAATCGTCCTCCTTCACCTCAGGGCAGCGGGCAGTTACGGTAGGTCGATGGCGGAGACGACGGACGACGTGCCGGACTGGGCGAAGATCTGGCTGGATCTCGACACTGCACAGTGGCTGCACGAGCTGGCTGATCGCGACTACGGCGGCGACATCAACGTGGCGCTGAACTCTGTGCTGCGCGCGGAGATGGCTCGTACGGCGAAGCCTCAGGACAAGTGGGCCGGGTTGGAGGTCCGCCGGAAGACCCTGCGCCGTTGAAGATCGACCGGTCAATCTGCACATCCGTGCAGTACGGGATCACGCCGCTGCCCGGTCGCGCCCGGCGGTAGATCCCGGAACTGGTGGGTCGCCCGCAGAAGCAACAATAGAGATCGTCTCCGTTGACGAAGCGGGTCGGCTCACGCTCCAGCTTCCACTCTTTGAACCAGCACGGGTAGCACTGTTGGTGATTCCAGCCGTGCGTGCTCGTCATGTCCGCTCCCGGGCGGAACCCCGCGCGACGCGCGCGAGGGTTGAGCGAGCCGGATGACTCTCACATCGGGCGGGGTTCCGTGGATTGAGATTAACGGAGGTCATCGCGATTCCGCCGCGCCGTCCCTCGATCGTGATTGCGCAGGACCTCCGTGAAGAAGATGCCGGCGAGAAGCATGTCGGCCAGCAGCAAACCGGTGCGGTCGTGCGCCCCGTCGTAATATCCCCGGGCGGCATAGCAGAAGGCGATGCTCGTGACCCACAGGTCCTGAAACCGGCTCATGCCGAGAACAACGAGATGGTCCGGCGTCGCGTTCCTCAGGTCACCTGGTCGAGTGACAGCGGCGATGTCAGCCCCGGTCGCGCTCGGGGTCGTACTGCGGCAGCGCCTCTTCGGTCGCGTACTCAGCGGAGGGGCCCATCCAGCGAAGCCAGGACGCCACGATCCAGAGGTAGAGACCTGTGCACCCCGTGGCTCCGCCGATGAACAGGTCGAACCAAACCCAGTCCTGGTTGAAGTAGGCCTCGCTAGCCCCGGCAAGCGCCATCCCGAAGGTGAAGATCAGCAGCATGCCCGCGGTGAAGAAGACGCTGCCGGGGCGATAGAGGTTGGGCGTCCGTCGTCGCTGCTGAACGCCCATGTTGACTTATCCCCCGGTCGTGCTGGCCTGGCGTGCACTAACTCTACGAGTGGCCGAACGACCGGTTACGCCCGCGGGCGCACGTCACACCAGACCTGGGTTCTCCCGGGCGAAGAAGGCTCCCCAGGCGTCCGAGCGGTGTAGTCGACCGCTGCCCGTAGGTAGCAGGTACTCGCCGTTCTTGGGGTACGTTCGCTCGTCCTCGACGATCGCGCGTTCTTCGATGCTCCACACTTGCCGCCAGGTGGAACCGCAGCCGTTCTCGCAGTACCGGACGTACTCGGCCAGGCCAAGGTTCAGCAGCTCCACGGTGCGCTTGCGGCTGGCTGCACGCATCGCCCACTTGTGCTTCCACGTCCGGCACATGATCGCCTCGTCAGTCATCGCGTTCGTGCGATCATCGACGACCACATTGAATCGACGTTTGGAGCGGGGCACTTTCCTATTCCTCCTCAGTGAAGTTGAAGCCGAGCGCACCCAGCCTCGCGATCATTTTCTTCCTCCAGGCGCGGAGCTCCAGCACTTCGGCCTTGAGTTCGTCGTAACTGCCGGTGTTCCTGATTTTCAGTCGAAGGTCCACGACCTCATCCTGGAGCGACTCGTAGACATCGACCTTGTGTTTGTTGGCCCTCTCGTCCCTGACTCGCTGTTCGAGCTCGGCCCTGTAGTGGTCGCGCTGGCGCTCGGTGCGGTCGATGAGGTCGCCGAGCGCACCGATGCTCGGCACGAGGGACAGGAACTCCGCCAGCGTCATCTCCATCGGGTTGCTCGGGGCCGGCTCGTCGTCATCGCGCGGCGGCAGCACAAGCTCAGGCGGTTGCTTGTCCGCCTCAAAGGTCAGCTTTGGCGGCTTCTTGCCGTACCGCGAACCGTGCTCGGCGTTGCGGTGTTCGCACACCTCCGTACGGGTGTCGCTCGTGAACAGACAATCCCGGCAGGCCATCGCCGTGGTGCCATCGGCCAGGTGAAGCCGGCTGATCCGGAAGTACGCGCCGGGGATGTTGAACAGCAGCTCCTCCCGCGCGATGGGGATGCCGTTGTGCTGTGCCGGCCGGCTGGGGTCGTGTTGATCTGGGGCGGACTCACGCGGATCCGGCAAGGGGATCTGGCGAGGTGGGACGGCCATGGCTGCCGCTTGGGCCGGCCCGCGTCGGGGCGTCGGCTTCTGCTTTGGCGACTTCGTCGTTGCGACGGGCATCGCGCTCTCCGCTCGCGTCGGGAAATGTGGACAGTTCCATTGAGCAACGGACCACCACGCTGCTGGAAGTCGCCGCAAGCACTGTCACACGAAGGGGTGTACGTCAATCGGTGCAACGACGGACCGCCGCGACGGTTACTGCCAGATGGCGAGGGATGGACACACAGTCGACAAGGTTCACTTGCACGAGGGGGCTCTGGCGCGCTCGACCCCTATCACGCAGGTGTTCCGCCGCACAGAGGTATCAGAAGCGGTCACCGTCACAGCCGGCAGCCGCCCGTCGACGGGCGATCAGGCATCACCCGTTCGGTGAAATTGATCGGTGATACGCCGTACCCGGTTCGGAGCCGCCTACGTTAAGTCGACAATCAACAAAGGACGAGGTGTGCGATGAAGAAGATCAATTTCCTCGGGATGGCTGTGCCGGTGATGACCGAAGATGACCTTGACAAGGCACGTGAATCCCAGGAACCGCACGTCTACATGGTGACCCGGATCATCGATTCCGACGTGACGGCTGGATCATCCGATCTTCGCGCCCGGCGACTGCGCACCCTCTGTGAAGGCTGCAACGAACTGTGCTGGCTTGACCCGAACGGCTACGACGAGCTGCGCGGCGTCAATCTGACCATCCTGTGCCTGCAATGCACCCTGGCGAAAGCCAGACGGGAACAGCCTCAGTTCAAACCCGACCCCGGAGCTTGACAACGTGCTGAGCGCCGCAGTCTCCCCCTCAGACTGCGACGCTCAAGATCATTTCTAGGCGGCCTTGCGCAGATCAGGCCAATTCTCGAACCTCTTCGTATCCGCCGGGCTCGGCGTGCGCCGGCCCGAGGCTCGATGCCGCGCGGGAAGCGGACTGCGGCTGGTCTCATCCACCGAGGCGTACCCGCGCAGCGGTGCGGCTGGCGGCTTCGGCAGCGGGCGCGCGGGCACCGCAAGCTCCTCCGCTGGCCGGTATTTCGTGGTACGGGTAGCCAAGCTGAACAACGACCTGGTAGCCGTGTTGTACCCGTCGCGAAACGCCTGTTCCCGCTCCTGGGTCTGCTTGAAGAACTGGTGCACGCGCCCGGCGATGTAGCAGAGCAGGACGAGCAACACGGTCGCTGCGCCGGGAGCGAGAAGATCCGAACTGGGGCCAGGCATGCCGATACCGTACGTCATGCCCCGTTAACGCCAAAGAGACCGTACAGGTATGGCTTCGCCGTGAAATGTCCGGTCTGATCCGCGAGGCGGACCGAATACGTCTGACCTAACGTTCGGGTAGTTCCAGCGGTGCGGCCTCGGGGCCGGGGACCGTGCGCCGGGCGGCTAGCTCGCTGTGCGCGGCCGAGATGAGCCAGCCGGCGAGGATCTGCGAGAGGATCGGATCGATCTCGATGCCCTCCAGGTAGTCCTTTTCGAAGGTGGTCGGCTGACGCCCGGCGATCAGAAGCGCTTCCAAGAGCAGCATCCTGGCAGCCTCGCGGTTGCTGAGTAGACCTTGCATGCCCCGGGACCAGCTCGCCCACTGCCGGATCACCTGGTCTGCGTCATCAAACGGGCCGTTGTCGCGAAACTCGCTCACGCCGGCTCCTGCTGGCCGACGGTCCCGCGGAGCTCGGCGGACACCTTCAGCTGGGCCGAGATCGCCCGAGACAGCAGAATGTCTCGCTCGACACGCTCTTCGTCGGGCGCTCCGACCATGTCCGCACGCTCTAGATCGGACTTGTAGATCACGAGCGCGGCGTTGGTCGCCATCAGCTCCTCGGTCGTCAGGTCCACCATGCTGTGCGCTCCAGTTCGATGAGGGCGTGCGCTTCCCGACCACAA